>JACKQG010002106.1_pt1 | contig 26454 bp, 18 predicted proteins | sample 8237621 | NCBI WGS metagenome assembly JACKQG01 (sample SAMN15677084, study PRJNA649215) | marine metagenome | biome: marine; feature: Black Sea; material: saline water; isolation source: suspended particulate matter (SPM) from the Black Sea western gyre | collected 2013-06-09/2013-06-10 | depth... | reverse complement strand
GCAATACTGGCATACAACCAGGCGGCATCGACGCTGGAAACGTACTGGCGTGTCACCTCCATGGCTGGAATACCGTACCAGTTGAGATGAAATCCCTTATAGCGTTCCATTTTCTGCAAGGAACTCAAGGTAAGGGTTATATAATCCATGGCTTTTTCATGAGTGATGAATCCCAGATCCTCGGCAGCAGCCACACACACCATATATAAACCAATATTTGTGGCTGAGGTGTAATCTGATGGGGCAGAATTCCTGGCATCAAGATTGTCTGGTATCAAGCCGGTGGCACTATCAACGAATGTTGCGAAGAAATTCCAGGTATCCTCAGCAAGCGTTCTGAGATAGAGGCTGTCCTGGGTGGAAATCAGTTGAAGTTCTGGTGTTTTCAGCAGTAAATCGCTTTTAGGAATAGATTCTGGTAAGGATGGAGGAACTACACAGCCTATGAGTAGCTGCAAGATCACTGGCAAAAGGATTATTACTTGAATTAATTTCTTGGGCATAAGCGCACCACTGTCGTCCCACCGCGCTTGCATCACATGGTCACCTGCACCAGGCATGTTTCTGCATGTTGTGGTGGGATCACATCACCATGAATGATCAACCCATCGACCTTGAGCTCACTGATACCCCTCGTGCGTTTGAGGGGATTACTCACCTGAATGGTATAGACTGTCCCCCTGAATTTTCTGGTCATGGAATAGTGTTCCCATTCTGCTGGAATGGCAGGATCGATAACCAGTCCTGCCCGAGTTGGCCGAATACCCAGGATACGCTCTGAAACCATCTTATAGAGCCACGCTGCAGAGCCTGTATACCACGTCCAGCCACCCCGACCATAATAATCGGAGTCTGGACCATCAATATTTCCAGGAGTCACATATGGCTCTCCAAGGTATCTCTGGGGATTCATTCCATTATGTATGGGAGAAATACCCTGATAGACTTTAAAAGCTAATTCTGGTTGACCTTGCAATGCAAATGCCCAAATGGCCCAGGTAGCTGCATGGGTATATACACCTCCATTTTCCCTGGTGCCTGCCGCGTAACGAGAAAGATACCCTATACGGGAATCAGGTTCGCTATAGGCAGGTGATAAAAGCAAGGGACCAAAGTCCTTAAGCAAATGGTCATTAACTGCAGCCAGGGACTTCTTTTGCTGTTCAGCTGTTCCACTCCCACTGATAACAGACCAGGTCTGTGCATTCAGGTAGATCTTACCTTCTTTACACGCCTTGCCACCAATGATATTGCCATCGTCTTTGGTTGCCCGAATAAACCAATCGCCATCCCACCCTGTGGTCTGAATGGCATTGACCAGAGCAAGAGATGTGTCCTGGAAAAGTTTTTGATGAGTAGTGTCCCCCATTTCGCCTGAAATGAGGATAAATTCCTTCAGGATGAAGGTTAAGAAGTGTGCCAGCCAGACCGATTCACCTTGCTCCTCCAAACCAACAGCACTGAGGCCATCGTTCCAGTCACCCGCCCCGATAAAAGGGAGTCCGCGTTTACTGGTGCGCTGTAGACTACGTTTAATGGATTTCAGACAATGTTCATAGATTGATTCAGTTTGTTTGTCATCATAAAAGGGAATCTGCTCCTGGAGCAGTGCAATGTTATCGGTTTCCTGTAGATAGGAGATAACCAGAAAGGGAAGCCACAAATAATTGTCAGCAATACCAGAATGCAAACCCTGCTCTGTAATGGGATGCCACCAATGGAGGACTGATCCGTCAATGTATTGGTGGGCTGCATGGAGTTTGATCTGCTTTTCGGTTTTGCTCACATCAACGGGCAGGAAAACCTGACTGTCCTGCAACTGATCACGGAAACCATAGGCACCACTCTGCTGATAATAGGCGCTGCGGCCATAAATACGGGCTGAAATGGTCTGATATTTCAACCAGCCATTAGCCAGAATATTAATTGATGCATCTGGTGTTTCCATTTGATGGGCACCCAGCATCTCTGACCAGTACGCTTTTACTGCATTCAGAGCAGAAACTCTTTGGTCCTGGGTCTGATATTTCTCCATGGCAATCTGACAATTCTGGGTGCTGTCGTACATGCCTATTAAATAGGCCAGATTCTGCTTGGCTCCCGGTGCCAGTTCTACTGGAATTTTGAGACTGGCGATAGCATCCTGCCACACTCCCTGTTTGCCTTGAGAACCATTAGATGTAACTGCATCAGGTTTCTCAACGCTGCCATACTGACCTAAAAAAGCTTCCTTGTCACATTCAAAACCGGTGGCTTTGCTGGTACAGGAGAGGAAGGCATTAAAGGGGTGCTCGATATTCCAATGGCCTCTGTCTCCCAGGGCTATGTCCCAGAGACGTTTGCTGGCCCAGATTGTATTCGCATCAGAATCAAATTTGGTCTCAATAAAATTTTTATGAAATTCCCTGTGATGATCATTGCTTGATCCAAGTGTCCATTCGAAATAATTGAAGAGGCTTAGCGATCTGGGTTCGGACCCCAGGTTTTCAATTTCCACATCCCAGACCTCCATTTGTTCTTTCATGGGTATGAACAGGGTCAGGGTAATTTGTATTTTACCCACACGGGATTGGAAGACTGTATATCCAAATCCATGGCGACATTGATATTCATCAAGATCAGTCTTTACGGGCAGCCAGGTGGGGCTCCAGAATTCACCGGTGTCGTTATCTCGGACATAGAAGTACTTACCCCAATCATCTTTCACCATATCCTGATGCCAGCGGGTAATACGATTAAATTCAGAATGGTCCAACCAACTGAATCCCCCACCCCCCTGGGAGATCGTCAAACCATAGCGACCATTGGACAACACATTTATCCAGGGTTTTGGCGTCCTGGGAGTCTTGATGATATATTCAGTACCCTCCCGATTAAAATAGCCCAACTCCGTTTCGAATTGACGGTCAGTATTCACTTATGCAGTCCTGTCATAATATTTTTTTAGTTAATGATCATTCATTCAGAAATTGAGCAAGAGGTCGATTCGCTGGACATAATTAAGACGACCAAAGTCCTCATAACTGTACTGGAATCCAAGATCTAATCCACCAACATTCAGGTGAAGTGACCCGCCCAGGGTCAGACCTTTTTCGCTATCTTGCTGAAAAAGGCTTTCATAACCCATTTGAATCGCAACCATAGACCAGGGACGCCACTCCAGACCAAGATTCAGGTATTCGTAATTGTCATTTGGGTGCACAGCGTCTGCTTCAACAGTAATTTCACCAAATTTCAGTTTTGGCAAATCATAGGCTAAACCAAAGCGAAAGGTCAAAGGAATATCCCAGGCATTGGTATACAAACTGGCTGGTATATGTGAGTTATCTCCAGATGCATCGCTATTCTGGTCGTAAACGATCATTAAGTCCTTGCCGCTGTATTGTAGTTTTTGGCCAAAATTGGAAACGGTGGCACCTATCCGCAAGCGCCGGTTATCAAAATAGTATAAGCTTCCAAAATCCAGTGCTATGCCTGCGGCGTGGGAATTCCAAATGCGTTGATGGATGTACTTACCATTAAATCCGATGCTGAAAAAATCAGTAAGTGCACGGGCATATGACAAGGTAAGGGCCAGATCATTGGCGGAGAAGTATTCTCCAGTTCCCTCAGGTTTATCAACGGTTCTTACCAACATATCACCAGTGGAAAGACTGACCAGTCCAAGACCCAGTGATTGCGAATTTCCCAGAGGGATAATTGCGCCGTAATAGCTTATATCCATATCGGCAATCCAGCTGATTTGCTCCACCTGAATACTCCCATTTTCAAAGAAGGCACCAGCTGCAGGATTCCAGTACAGGGCACTGGCATCGTTCACCGAAGCGGTAACAGCACCGCCCATTGCCATACTTCGAGATCCCAGGCCAATCTTCAGGAATTGCGCTGCAGTGGTTCCCGTTTTGCTGATTATATCAGCAGCCGAAGCGGGATTCCAAGAAGCTATACATACGGCAATGCAAATAGCCGCATGTACTGCACTTCGGTTAAATGTGTTGCTAAAGCATTTCATGGCTGATTCCGTTATATCTCCTATTTAATCACAGCAAATTTGCCTGTAAATGTTCCCGCCAGGTCACTATCCACATAGTATATGTAAACTCCTGGTGCCAGGTCCAAGCCGTCCTTGGTTTGGAGATTCCATTCCAGAGCACCGTCAGCCATCCCACTCAAATGATCCAGGGAAATCACATGATCCCCACTGACATTAAAGATGCTGATCTGAGCTGCTTGGGGAAGATGAATGAAATTGATCTTACGCTCTCCACGTCCTGAGGCGCTTGTCCGCTGAGACTCCCAGGAGGCAGCTGCCACATATGGGTTTGGAACCACGGCTATATTACTCAACTGGTGACTTGCTAGATTTTCATCAACTTCGGCAGCAAAGGATGTGAATGCGAACTCATCACCACTTCTGAAAGGCAAGTGAATACCAATATTGGCAACATCCCCAGCTTCTGGTTCAATTAAGTCCTCTTCAGGAGCCACAAAATAAACCCGCCAGGTGTCCCGCCAAATTCCGTTGACCTTCAGTTGCAATCTGAGATAATCCCCGTCTGAAAGCAGACTATCACGACCCTCTGCAGGCTCCCAGAGATAGGTCCTCACCTTTTTCCCACTGGTCTTATCTATCACGCGGAAGTTTGAAAGATGTTTAAAGCTATTTTTCAACATGGAACTGTCCTGCACACCATAGTGTACTTCATAGCTAGAGGGAAAACCGTCGATTCTGCGCTCGAAACCATCCCAGTATGAGTTCCTTTCGGCATAGATCAGAACATTCGATTCACCCTGAACCCAGCCTGTATTTTCTGGGTCTGGTGCCACAGAGTCATTCTGCACCTGGATACGCATTCCTGCGAAAAGTGGATTTGTGTCCTCATTATCAAGCGCATTTGAAGCACTAAAGATCAGCAGTGTATCAGTTAGATCAGATTCTAATTTGGCGAGGCTGTAGCTTAGCGTATCCTGATGGGTGGTGTCATCAAAGCTGAGACGATATTCACCAGAGGTCACCAGAGATGGATCTACAATATTTATGCTGATATCCCCTGTACCAAAACCGTGGATACGCTGAATTCCTCCACCGATTTCAGGTGGTACATAGCCTGCAGCAGGAGCGTTGGGTGTGATATATACCGTATTTTTATCAACCGTGACTTCACCAGCGTTGTTCTTCACGATCACTTTCGTGCACTCCGAGGGTAGGATGTTTTTTTCTTCCCAACCACGGTCATAGGCCACGACTGCATAATAGTAATCTACACCATTCTGAACATCCGTATCTACCCACGAATGTCTTAAGCCGGTATCCCCTCCCAGATAATATTCAATCCCATGTACATCGACATTGAAGAACCCCTGGACGCCATTAGCATAATCGAATTGAGCTACCGGATTATGGAAGGCAGCCTCGCCAAATCCATTGGAGATGATGTAGGCATCGTTGAATGACGCATCAGTGGCTTTGTAGATTCGGTACCCTTCAAAGTCATAGCCCCCGGTTGCCGGGTGTGTAAAAGCTGGATCATCATAGGAACTTTCTGCAAAATCATCCCAATACAGGGTGACCTTACCATCCCCAGGTACAGCAGTGACTGTTGGTTTTTCAGGTGGACGGGCAAAATTATAGTTGGCGTTATATATATTTTGTACCACTTCTTTGTTGCGCTTCAGGTCTTCAAAGTTTTCACCAAATACCAGGGCCATGGAAAACCGTTCTGTATGATTTGGTGGCATGATAAAAGGGCCAGAACCAAATAGGAAAGCAATATTCCCCGGTAAGGAGACGTTGCTAAAATGGTAATTGGCCACTCGGTCCCAGATAACCTCATCATGCCCGAATTCCACACCTTGACCAATATAGAAAGCATCAAAAGCGGTGAGACCGATCTGATCAGATTCATCCTTATCGGTGATATCAAAGTTAGGCTCGCCAGGAGTTGGCAAACCATCTCCTTCACCTATATCTCCTGAACCAGCCAACCCATCTGCACCAATATCGTGGAGTTCAGGATCCCAGTCGCCATCATTATCAACCCCATCATCGCGAGCTTCATCGATGAGCGGATCGTCCAGTCCAGCGCCAGTTAAATAATTCTTATACTTCAATCCCATATGAACGGCTTCGTTTTCGTCAATAATGCCATCCAGATCATCATCCACACCATTAAAAGGGATGTCACTATATGTTGAACCGCGCAGATAGACTCTCACACTGTCATACTGATTTAAGATGAGGCTGTCGCCGGAAAAATGATAGAAATCAGCCGAGCCACCTTCGCTAAAACTTGTAAGTATTCGTCCCCGATTATTGTCAACTTCCATATTCTGGTAATCAATCAACACGATCTCATCAACCAGGTTCCGTGGTTGAAAATCTATGCTTCCCAGTTCTGGTGAAGATCCAGCTGATGCATCTTCATCGTTGTCGATGCCATCAAAGGGATTTCCCGGACTTTCCAAAAACGCATATCCCGCATAACCTGTTTCCCAATTGCCTTCGCCAAGATTGTTGGAATCCCAGGTATAAGCCAGATCCAGTGACAGATCGTACAAGGCTAGATCATCGTTGCTATCATTTTGCCCACCCACTCCTGCATCTGCATACATCCCAAAAACTGTCTTGGCATAAGTGGTAGTTGAAACATTGGTTATATCGTAATGCCAGAAAATGATGTCTTCAGCCAGAACATTTGACCATTGAAAGCCGCGTACTCCTACGCGCATTCCAAGTCCACCACGATTTGGGTCAAGGGAATCTGAGTTGAATAGCCCCCAAAAATCCTGACCATAATCCTGGTAGTCATCCATGACAAAATAGCTTTCCTGATCGGCATTGGTCTTTCTGCCAAAATAGCCATTCCAAGACCCACCCCTGTCAGCTGCTTGATCCGGCCAGTAAAGCGGCCAGGTGTTTGGGTCATCACTTAGCGCGATATAATCCTGGTCAGGATTGGCAAAACCAGATAAGGGTTGCCACCCAAATTCCATCCCCGTGGAGCCCTCTTCATAATGCTCTCGGTAGCCTCCCTCGACGATGTGAGTGATGCGACCATCCGCCAGTTGTACCTCAGCTGCAACAAGTGGGTAGATACCATCCATATAAGAGTGATTTGTACCTTTGGGCCACACACCTGATGGATGCTTACCCCACCAGCCTACTTCGCCAAAATTCCAGAATAGTGTTTCTACCAGATTCCCATTATGCAAACCCTGTTTACGATTGATACGATCCCCATGGAGTGCATCAATGTTATTTTGCGCGAGGAGTATTGGAATTCCGCCCAGTAGAAGACCTAGGGTAACAATAAATACTTTTTTAATAATACTCATTCCAACATCCTTAAAGCTTGAATTTCATACCAACCAACACCTCACGTGGAGCCTGGAAATAATCCGGACGCGATAGATAATCCTCCAGAGTGTGAATGGATTGTTCAGGCACATAGGTAGGTATTAAGCTGTAAAATGGGCTACCAGTATCTTTATTCACGTCTCTGGCATTCTCACGATCCATAACATTCTTAATCAAGAAATAGAGAGCCATTCGGGAATCTCCCACTGGGATGGCATATTCTCCAGAAATATCCAGATTCAGGGTGCTGGGCTTCCGCTCAGAATTCTGGAAAGAAGTACGTTCGCCCTGGAATTCAGGTGTATAGGGTAATCCAGAACCAAATTGGCCGATAAGACTGATGTGCCAGTTTTTTCCATTCATTGTCATGGATAAGTTAATGGTATGGGTCTGATCCCAATCCAGCGGTACTACCTGGATTTCACTGGCGCGAGGAGGATCACTCTGACGGTCATTGAAGACACTTCGAGGATCGGAGGCGTTGCCCTCAGCCGTTTGGTAGGTGTACTCAATAGAACCTGAAAAAAGGCTTATTTGCTTCATGGTAAGCGACAGAGCCACGCCACGGACATTACCATAATCTTGATTTTCATAGCGGGCATAGCTATCGCCAAGGATATAGAGTTCATAAATTTGTGTACCCACCAGATTGCGCATATCCTTGTAATAGCCTGTGATGTCCAGAATAAGATTGGCTGAAAGCATTTGCTGCAAGCCAAATTGATAAATAACTGTTTTCTTTGGATATAGTGAGGCATTCCCAACGATACTTTTTAAATCGCCACCACGTATTTCAAATTCTGAATTATGATAGAGATACTCATAGACTGGGATCTGGAAAAAATGGCCATACGAGATGTGGATTGCACCCCTATCGCTGATTGGATATGATAATCCGAGACGAGGAGACAATTGGGAAGAGCTCGGCGCATCTTTAAATGCCTCCTCCAGGTTTCCACTATAACTCCCATCTGGATCTCTCAGATCTAAGGGTTCCAATCCATCAGGGTGGAAATAATCGTAGCGTAGACCTGCCACCAACACGATGTGCTCAGCTTCGATTTTATCTTCAAGCCATATCCCTACTTCCAGTGGATTGTGTGTATACTCGTTATTGCCCCAATGCTCTTCAGGGAATATTTCAGGTAACCATGCAGTACTGCGATCCAGCTTAATACTGAAATCATGTTGCCACAGTGTACTCTTCCGTGCTTCAACACCAGTCTTTAGTTCGTGATGGCGATTTGGCTGGGCAGTAAGATTGATTTTAATTGTATTGACGGTGCTGCTTCGGTAGAAGTGATTCATGTCCATACCACCGGTGAAGAATCCATACCCTAACCGCCTGGACAACAAGGTACTTACATAGCGCTGATCCTGGTAGTCCTCATAGACATAATTACTTAAATCGGAATTAAAGCGAGACAAGTTGATCGTATAAAATAGTTTTGAACTTGGGAAATGGTTCACGGACAGGGTTGTCTGATAACTATCCTTAAAGTGGGTCTGGATACCCTGTGGATTATACTTGTAGAGATGATCGTAATCCGACCAGGATTGCCGGGTAAGATCAGAAGAGAGATCGATTCGGAACTTGGAACCCATATGCTTCGACAGTTTGCCATGTGCAGAAAAGATATTCTTAAAATTCATGGGTACCACATCACCACTTCCCGATTGCGAGATGTACCAGCCCTCTGGATCGGGATCATCGATATTGGAAGAATCTGGAGGAAGAAATTCTTCGACTCCGTATAAGTGTCCCTCTTTCGAATGATTTTTCACACTAAAAACAAAACCTGCATCCTTACCAAGAATTCCCAGCGGTCCAGTAAGCGCCAATTCTCCGCTGAGATTCTGCAATGGATCAAGCTTGTCAATATTCAGGAAGGTTGTTTTATGCCTGGAAATAAAATCACCAGCGTACAAATTGGCTGATAATCCAAATTCAGGCGAACCACTCTTAGTGACAATATTTACAATGCCACTCATGGCTTGTCCGTACTCAGCGCTGAAGGTACCGCTAATAACTTTTATCTCCTGGATACTGCTATTATCAATATTCACTGCCATTTCGCCGTTATAGGGATCAGTAACACTGACACCATCCAGCATGTAGCTCACTTCACCACCTCTGCCCCCACGAAAATGACCGTCTACCACCCCAGCCTGTAGGTCAACCAGGTCGCTCATTTCCTGGACAGGTAGTTTTTCTATTTCCTCAGCACTAATCACTGCCATCGTGCTGGTGCGGTCGCGTTGAATATCTGGGCGGGTGGCGATTACCTCGACCTGGGTTGAGGCTTCAAGTACCTGGGCGTTCATCTTAAAATCGTGAATCGAATTGAAGTCGGAAAGAACCTGGATATTATCCTGGCGGATTTTCTGGTAGCCAATCATTTGCACATTGAGGCTGTATACGCCTGGTCGAACATTTAGAATCATATAATAGCCTTCTAAATCAGTCGCAGCACCGTAATTAGTGCCCTCCAGAAAGACATTAACACCGGGAAAAGGTTGACCACTTTCCGCATCAGTAACCTTCCCACTTATCTTGCCCGTGGTCCCTGCGAAGCATACTACTGGGAACATTTGCAGGAACAACGCAATCAGGATGGCTGATTTCACCTTGTCTAGTGTCCACTTCAAATGCTTACTCCTCATGACATTACCCGATATCCATAAGCCAATATTCTCAAGGTGACAGTGTTGATGTACTGCCACCTTGAAAAATTATCAATTACGTTCTATGTTAATCTAGCCCCGTTCTATAGTCGCTGTAAAATGAGCAACGGCATTAGGATTATTTGATCATCACCATTTTCTTTGTGGCAACCTGATCACCTACTGTCAATCTATAAAAATACATGCCAGTGCTGACCTGCTGGTTGTTATCTCCCAGGCTATTCCACGAGAAACTGTGACTGCCTTCAGATAGATAGCCATTAAATAGGGTAGCAACATTTTGTCCCAGCACATTGTAAATCTCCAAATTGGCATTCCCTGCTGCGGGCACAGAAATATTTATCACTGTCCCAGCGTTGAAGGGATTAGGATAATTCTGAGAAAGGCTGAAATCAGTTGGTCCGGCAATAGAGTTGTCCGTCGAAACAGGACTACTACTCAAGACGACTCCGCGATACATAAAGTATCTTTCAAAATTGGGATCAGCCCATTGAGTGCCCCACCATTCAGGTGCATAATCAGCAATTGCTGCATCATATTCATCTGCACTGGAATAATCCAAGTCCCAAATGACTGCACTCAAGCGAACGGTATCACCCACTTCGTACCCATAATCAGCGGTATTGATAACCAACTCAAGGGAATATCCAGCATCGTCACCATTGGTTCCAGTGTGAGTTACTGTACCCTCTGGTTCAAAGCTCACGCCTTCAGCTGATCCAGTGGGAATTTGATCGTTGGTCTCAAAGGAGATTCCATCCCCTTCCACACCACTAAAATACATAGCCTTGATCTCTTTGCGGGCAGCTGGGGCATAGTCTCCCTTGTCTGTCATCCAGAGAAACAGGCCATCAGCTTCCCAGCCTGGAGACCACTTGCCTACAGACATATCATTTGATTCTACAGCGATATAAAGCAATTCACCTTTGTGAACGAATCGAATCACCGCTTCACTGGCATCCGTGTAATCATTTGCTGGATCGCTCCACTGTGAATAATATCCACCCGTTGATCCATGCGTATCGCGACCCACTATCACGGTTTCGGCACCTCCCCAAAAGCTCTCTGTGATTTGACCATCCATGACAATATCATCTTCAGTAGCTAAAGCGATGCGGTTCGGTGGATCTGACAATCGCAGAATGCGCATATCTGGACCCCACTCACTTCCCCACCAGGCTTTGTAAAATTGTCCCACATCCCAGGCTTCTCCGGCTACACCAGTATAACCATCAGGATCAAAGATATTGATCAATACCTGAATATCACTATAGGGGTCAGTATACCCAAGATCAGCAAGATGAATCACCATTTCTGCAGTATATCCTGAATCAACACTTGTGGTATCGTTTACTATAGTACCTGATTTTTTAAAGGCGGCTCCTTCTGCGGATGATGGATATAGACCCGGGAGTTCCAGGTGGATATCAGGGTCCGTACCCTCTAAGTTGAAGTATAGCTTATATTCTACATCTGTTCCGCTGGCGTCCTTCACCTTCATGAAGAGACCGTCACCTTCCCAACTGCCATTGAAGCGACAGACACTTTTGTCATCGGAATCCAGACTGATATACAAATCCAGACCATCATGCACAATCTTAACAATCGTACTTGTGGTGTCTGTATATGGGGCTTGGACTTCAACTCCACCTGTAACGGCGAAGTCTACATCACCAGTACCCATACCGGCATTAAAAACCAATCGATCATAACGGCGAGCCCATGCATTTTCATCTAGAACACCATCTACGATAGGCGCGGTTTCAACTGACACGACCTTGATAAAAGCCGGATCAACATGACTTCCAGCTACAACTGTTACCGGATAACTCAAAGTGGTGAGAACCACCAGGAGTACCAGAATTACTTGTAATTTTTTCATGACGCTCTCCTTTTTTTCCCTCATTATTGAAACCTTGTGTTTGAAATCAGATCCAATTATTTCCCATGGATCAAGGATTCCTTTTACAAATCTAATTATGCTGATTCCTGCTCGCTACCGCAGGATCTGCGAATGACTGGTTTTAGCGGAATAATAATTTTTTCTGTAGTCCGCTCAGTGGGGTCCATATTCATATTCTTCAGAAGAGATTCCCCAGCAAGATGTCCTAGACGCCTCAATGGTACATGTACTGTGGTAAGTGCAGGATCAAGATAGGCTGCTAGTGAGATATCATCAAATCCAACGATGGCTAAATCTGCAGGTACAGATAGCTTCAGCACTCTGGCTGCCTCGATGGCACCAATAGCCATGGCGTCGTTCGCTGCAAAAATTGCCGTGGGCGCTGGGCTGCGTTTCATGAGTGCCAGCGTCGCCTGAAATCCTGAGGCTTCAGTAAAGTTGCCCATCACTTCCAGTTCCTCACTCTCATCAAGCTGGTATTCACTTCTAGCATCGATATAGCCTCGATGACGTTCTCGGGCATCATAATTGTGTTCACCACCATGAATGAAAGCGATCCGTGTTCGACCAAGTTGGGATAGGTGATGAACCATCTCTTTGGCTGAATTGTAATTGTCCAACAAAATGGTGGTAGAATAAGGTGCATCTATCTCACAAGCGATGAAGACCACAGGTATCTCATTTTTCAATTGGTCTATAAGACCTTTGTAATCTCTTGCCGAGGGCATCATAATAATGAGTCCATCAATGCGACCGCTATTTACGAAACCGTTGATGGTCTTTATCTCTTCTTCTTCATCGTGAGCGCTGGAAATTAGAATCTGATGATCATTTTTGAATAGATGACGGTTAATCCCCTGCATAATCTCGGAAAAATAATATGCACTGGCATCAGGGAATATTAGCCCCACAGTTTTTGTCTTTTTCCGTTGTAATCCCAGGGCATTGACATTGGGAACAAAATTGAGCTCCTTGATGATCGTACTCACTCGATCGCGGGTGGCAGGTCTAACCTTATCGGAATTATTTAGGACCCGGGATACCGTTGCAGTCGATACTTTTGCTTTTTTCGCTACATCATTAATAGTTGTCATTGGATCACCATTTTTGAAATTTGTAGTCCTATTGCCCTATGTATGTAAACGATTACATTTAAATATATCCACGTGCAAACGCTTGTCAAGTCATTTATAGTAACTAAGTGTGAGTCATTTATATTATTGTTTATATTTTATTTAACTTCATTTTTTTCCTCCTAGATATGAGTCTATCGGTTTCATTAATAAATCTTTGACTATTGGAAGGATATTCCTATTATGCACTATGCAAGTCCATATACATCAGTGTAGCATTCATAGAAATATGCTGTTTATTATTGTTTTATATATACTTAACTAATTTATTCAAATAATGTAATACGTTACATTGTAAATTATTTTTCCTTTAGGCGAAAGCATCAGAAGTAGAACACCATCAAAACAGGAGCATGCAGCATGGAACTTTCGGCAAGCCAACGCACGAATGTGAAAGCACTCATTGAGGGGATGACACCAGAGGAAAAGGTGGGTCAGATGATCCTGAGTGATCCCCGTTATCTCGAAACACCTGATGATATTGCTCGGTTCAACTTAGGGGGAATATTTGTTAATGGTGGTGGAGCACCTCAGCCAAATACAATAGAATCCTGGACCCTATTGTCCGAAAAGATGCAACATCATGCCAATCAGTCCTCGATGGCTATACCCCTGCTTCTGGGTACTGACGCAGTGCATGGTCATAACAATCTTTATGGTTCAGTACTTTTTCCCCATAATATTGGTTTAGGATCTGGCAATAATCCACAGTTGGTGGAAGAGATTTCGCGAATCACATCCCTAGAATTGGCTGTTACTGGTTTCAATTGGAATTTTGCACCCTGCGTCGCCGTATTTGACAATCCTCGCTGGGGTAGAACCTATGAGAGTTTCTCTTCAGAGACTGAAATTGTTACCCAGTTAAGCGCTGCAGCCGTGAGGGGCATCCAGACCAATTTTGGATCGGGGAAAGCCAGGATTTTGGCATGCGCAAAGCATTTTATTGGTGATGGCGGGACTAAGGGAGGTGTAGACCGAGGCAACACAGAGATGGGCCTCGCGGAGTTAAGAGCTCGCTTTCTACCACCCTATGAATCTGCTATTGCTGCTGGAGTTGGCAGTATCATGCTCTCCTACAACCAATGGAATGGAACACCCTGCCATGCCAATCGAACCCTGATAAGCGACCTGCTCAAGTATGAATTGGGATTTAAGGGCTTTGTCGTTTCAGATTGGGATGCCATAGACGATCTCGCACCCAAGAATCGCTATATTAATGCACTATCAATTTCTGTCAACGCTGGCCTGGATATGATTATGACATCTCGGAAATACAAAGAATGCCATGCAGGATTACTCGAACTCCTGTCTAAAGGTGATATCCCATTATCGCGTATCAATGATGCAGTAGAACGAATTCTAACGTCAAAAACTTCTTTAGGCCTCCTGGACACTCAAGCACCAGAATTGCCTTCAGCAACACAAATCGATCGCATGAAGAGTAAGCAGATAGCTAGAAGAGCTGTCGTGGAATCGTTGGTTCTGTTGAAAAATGACGCCATACTTCCCCTGAAATCCAACGTTAAACATATCCATGTCTGTGGAGAATTTGCCGATGATATCGGACTGCAATGCGGTGGTTGGTCCATTTCTTGGCAAGGCGATAAAGGTAGGATCACTGAGGGTACAACTATTTTGGAAGGCATAATTAACCAGGCACCTCCTCATATAAACATTGGCTATTCGAATGAGGCAGACATCCCAGATGGAACAGATCTTATCATCGCCGTTGTTGGAGAATACCCCTATGCAGAATTTCACGGTGACTCAAAGGATTTAACACTTCCGTTGGATCAGAAAGCATTTCTCACAGCACTAGATCATATCACTATTCCAGTATTGCTTATCCTGATAACAGGTCGACCACTCCTGATAACCAGCTACGTGGATAGATTTGAAGCCACATTGGTTGCCTGGCTTCCCGGAACAGAAGGTGATGGTATCGCAGAGGCTCTGTTCAATAAGGATTTGCCGAAGGGAAACCTGCCAATGGACTGGCCAAATAAGTTGTAAGATCCCTAGAAAGGGTGTCTCATAATTCAATCGCTATATTGCAGTCTCATTAGACGGTGCAGACTAGGTAACACATACGCCACATTAACTATGCAACTACCTGTTAACTATGAATGTTCATCTAGCTCATAACCCAAAGGTCATAGGTTCGATCCGGAGCAAAGTTGCCAGCTCGCCACGGCGTAGCTGAAAGCGAATAAGGGCGGCAAGTTTGAGGAGGAAGGCGAGAGAATCCCGGAGGGATGACGCTCAGCCAATCCTGCTCTCCACCTACGCCTCTCCCTCCACCGTTGGCTGGGTCCAGCTTCGGCAGGACAGGCCGCTACAACTCAAGGCCTTGAAGAATAAAGTCTCTAAGGGCTGTATTTATTTATCCGAATGTAATTAAATGGAAATAGGTGTAGCAAGAATAGATATGTTATGGGTACGTAATTACTTCGCAGGCTTTGGAAATGATTGTAACGTATCAACATATCATTCTGACCCCAATCAATGCGATATTATGGTAACACCATTACGTGACACGGATATTGATATTTATAAATTCAATTCGACCTATACACCAAACATCTTGCGAACTGATTCAATATTCCTACCAGACTTAACGGAATATAGTTGAATCAGCAATTCGAGACGATTTTTTGCCTGTATTGTTAGCCGACGATTCTTTTGGTCATCAAATTTCTTGAAACTATCATAATTCTTTTTGATCATGCTAATTTCAACACTCAATTCATGGAGTTCCATGTCAGTATATTCACTAATAGGAGGCCAATACGATTCAGGTGCCGACATGTCAAAAGAATTTGATTTTCGACTAGCACATGCAATTATTAAAAAACTAACAATTAGAAAATATAAGTATCTTTTCACGTATACTCCTCAATTTAAATCTTAATACTTGGTTCAAAACTCCATTCATTTTATATATAAATGATAAAAAGTTCTTACTCCCTCTAATTGTTGTTATTTCCTTCGACCTACACCAAATCAGTTTGTATTATCATTAAATATCTTTTCTTCCCAGATGTCGATCCCAGTTGAGGGGGGAGAAAACTGCTCTATTTCATTGGAATACGATTCAGTGAATGCAATATAGAGGCTCTCACCGAGAATCCCAATAAGGTGCTGTTCATAAGAGGTAGCTTTCTCTCTCACTTTTTCAGAAAGCGTTGAAAAGCCAATAATCCCTTTCGCATACTGCAGTCCAAAGTATCGTCTATCCTCCAAATATTGGTCAACCGCAGCCAACACCTGCTGAATCGCTGAATCTGAGATACCAACCCTTCGCAGGTGAATCACTATTAATTTATGTCTCCCTCCGTGACGATTCTTAATATCCGCTATTTTCATGCCTTCAATTATTAGAAAATCAAATATCGCCACATCGACTTGTATAGCAGGTAATTCTATTGTATTAACCAAACGGTTTTGAGTGTCATACTGTCTTTGCTCAATTAATTGCATCTTTTGCATCTGGTCTTTTATAATATACTCAATTCTGCCCCCTGTCGATTCTCGTCTATATACTCTGACGGTATTATTATCCCACTCGACCATTCCAATTGACATGTTACCCTTTTGAAGAATACTCGCTTCGAGAACATCCGACATTGAATCAGGAATAGTAATAGTTGTTAGAACTGGCTCAGGTATTCCCATCGGAATATGGAATATTCGTGGATCCTGCATGGGTGCAGCTAATACATCAAAATCACGACGTAATGCTATATCGCGATTTAGCCATTTCGGATGTGAGCTATCCTCCTCATGGCCAAGAAGCTCGAGTTCTTCGAGGCAAGCTTCAGTCATTGACCGGGCGACCATGTAGCTTCCAACGCCAAACAAAGAATATTCCAAAGCTTTCATACGCGAAAATGCCCACGCATCAGCATCCAACTCTTGTTGTCGATTTGTGTGATAATTCCCAGCAACTGCTTTAGTATGTCCGAGTGCATGATGACCAACTTCATGGAGAAATGTCCACACGATAGTATTTACAAAAACCAAACCAGTCAGTTTGTCAAACATTAAGTAATCCACACCCCATTTGGGATCAGAGCGATTTAAATAATCTTCAAACTTAAACATATAAACTGGAGTCTTATGCACATTTTCACGTAATGAAACTCGATATGTATCCTGAAATTGCCTACAGAACTTGTAAAAAGTTTTATTAGCAAATGTAGCATAGTTTGTTCCAAGTACAGGAAGTGAGTATAACGCTCCAAGATCAGCAAATCCAGCGACTTGATTCATCCATCGTTCTTCAATCACCACCCAGTTAGCCTGCTCGTCTGCAAGAGCGTAAGCATTGGGAAAAGCTTCCTTCAACGATTTATTTGGAACTACAATCCTTGTGTTCTGAAGAAGTGCATATAATTCCATATCACCTTTTTCTCTACTATCGAAACGGAGTTGTGATAAAACTTCTGCCACAAATGTATAATTCCATTTTTTGCTAAATCCTATTGTTTGGTCTAAGAATGGATTCTTGTTCTGAGCTACAACAGTCTTCCCCGGCCAAAAACATGCAATAATCAAACAAAGAAACAGTGACGTAAGGAAGCTACCAGCGAACCGATCTTGAATAGAAATAAGAGGTTGCTCACATGCCCTATTCATTTTGAATTTTCCAGTTTATTACAACCTCAAGCTCACTTAAAATATTTTGATCTTCAAGAATCCAACGTCCATTTACATCACTTAAGTGCTCCAATAAAACATGAGGGGATTTATCAAGTAACTCAACTAGTCTGTTGACAGTCATTTTTGTCGACTCGATATCCCTAGTGATTGGTATCAAATTTGCGATAGTCCAAGCCTCAAGCGCTTGTTCATCTTTTAATTTTTGACGCGAAGCCAACGTCTGAAGGCCTGTAACTACTACCTCAGCTATAGGGGAGAGAGAATTTACTGGCAAGCGAGTAGTGTGTAAAGGCAACTCAAAACGAGCTGTCGTGATAGTGTTAAACTGGGGAAGTTTTATTACAGAAAAATATGCTGAATCAGATACAATATTGGCTAACGCTGCTGGTTGAAAAACAACAGCAATAGATAGGTGAACTGCAGCTTCATTAACCTTTCCCGCATTAGCCAGGTCCTTAGCCTGTTTTAACTCTGTATTAATAAATTGAGTTCTATCGGCTTCCTGTGCAAATCGTATAGTACGAATCTTTTCTACAAGAACATCATAGTCATCCGTCATTGTTGTCTTTAGCTCTTGAGTCTTCCACTCTTTATTTTTTGATGTTGCTTCGTGGTAGGCTTCGCTAATTTCAGATTGTTGAAAAATTGCGACACCAATGACAATGAGACCTGCGACTAAAAATACAAGTCCCGGTGATGTTGTTGCTATTTTGAACGAAGTCTTCGCAATCAATCCCTCACCCTCGAATTTAGTTTCAAATTTCTTTTTAATCAGATTTTTGCCTATTATACATAAAGTCAATCCGCAGGCAAGGTATGCAACTTTCAACAACACAAGTAACATTAGGTCTGACATATTTCCTCCTAAAAAAATGATTCCTTTGTTTGCATAAAATATTTTTATCCTTGATCCATAAATTGACCTCGTACTGGATATTATTTTTCAGATGATTACACCATCTAATCAAATACCCCAATCTTCTATATATAAAGGGATGACATTTTATCCCTCTGGACCTGACTGGCCCAAATTTTTACTTTTCCTTTTCTTCCAAAACCAACCAAAGATTGGCACCAAAATGGCAGCCCATAACCATTTCCAATTGTCTTTGATAAAAAAATTGATTTTCTGAGTTGGGAAAACATTAACTTCAATAATTCTCTCAAATACACGGATTTTACGTCGAGTGTTATGTCCGTCAATTTCGACATGGGCAGATATTGTCAGGTCTAGATAATGTTTACCTTCCCTTTTGGGATGTACCCGCCATTTCCATTCTGTTCTTTCAATCCGCGATACTGCTTGGATTTCGGGAGTTATGGCTGATATAGTAAACTTCTCCCCTTTGAGTTGAGCTTCCATCCTATTGCTAACCTTGATAGACGCACCAATTCTCTCACCCTCTATTGCAATCGATTGCTCTAATTCCTCAATTGTCTCAGAGAGACTTAAAATTAGCTGAATTGTAGGAGATTCATCAATGTTAATATTTTTCGGGGTATTGAATGCAATTGACGCAAATTCCATTTCAGCTAATAGTCTATCAAGCTCGTTTGAAGGGGCCGCATTAGATGATTCCTTACGAATGTATCTTCTTTCAGTATCCGGGCTACACTCTATAAATAAGATCACCAATGACAGAAGACCGATTAGTACCCATGATCCGTACTTGATATTCAAATTAGTTCTCACAGATATACTCCCTGAAATAATTGATAATTATGATTTGACTTTTTTAGCAAACCCCCAGGAAAATGGGAGACTTAGCTTTGCATACCCTCCCAACCGCACTGCTGTATAGAAGGCAAATGCCACCGTTTTTTTCATACCTCCCTTGTTGATGAGGTCCTGACGAAATTGTAAGTCCACCTGTTTTCTCTCAGCCTTATTACCTAATTCTCCATAACCATAACAAAGATCGTGAGGTAAACAGCAATCATATGTGATGTCCTGCCAGTTTTTATTCGTGAATATCTTCAATAATTGGTCTGGAATACCGGAACACCCATCAAAAGTCCATTCCTTGTATTCCTCTGGATTGGCCTCTATTCTTATTCTTAGATATTCTAGCTTGAACTCGATACATAATCGAAGAGCTTGAGCAGTACTTACTTTATCTCCTAACTCAGGTAGGACTATTCTCATTTAATAGTTTTTCAATAAATCTAGCACATACACGAGATGTGCCTTTGCAGCTAACTGAAAATTATACCAGTCCGTATTTATAAAGTCAGCTGAGGCTTGAATGTCTTCTCCTTTTCTGCCCTTAACCGCTTTGTCAATCCACTCTTCCTCCCTATAGCTGAGATTAGGCTCATTCAAATAATCTTTCACTTTTTTAATTCGATCATCATAATCTTCAGCATTGATTATCTGTCTAAAGTCCTTCTCAACCTGAGTCCAATACAATTTGCCCTTTTGCCCTCTTCTCAATTCTTGAAAAATTCGCTTACAAGCCTGGAGGGCATTTTTCTTATTATTTCTTGATCGATAGGGTTTCTCAAGACGATAGTCATTCCAGCTCGAAGATATTTCATCTGGTAAGTGACCTACATCCGAATGTCCGATATTTGGAGCTATAGACCTGAACGGGTTCCGCCAATGAAAAACTGAATTCCAATCTTCTTCGTAGCCAGTAAAATTCTGGTGAGACCAGGTATCTGCATATGTGTGAACAGCAATTCCGATCCTGTACGGATTTTTCGTTTTGAGAGCTGATCTCAAAACATCTCGGGCATTTTTCGAGTCAGGGGTTGTACTATATTTATTAAGCTCACCATTTATGGGTCGATTATTATCACCAGGGAGAAAATGGAATGGAACATAGACAAATTTTTGTATCTCATAAACTAGAGATTTTACTGACATCGATTGCGTCATGATGGGTCTAAAAAAACCAGTACTGGTTCTAATACCAAATGGAAACTCTGGTGGTCCATCATCTCTGGGATATTGACTTTCGTTATTATCGTCTAAATACTGAGATGAGTAGGCTATGTTTCGTGATTCCTGACTGGAGAAACCTGCCTTGTAAGCTAGTGCATATGTAACATAAAAATGAAAATCTTTTTCCATTTTTGCCCCCTTCTAGAGTTTGATTTATCTAAACATTACAATTCATTTCATTATATAAATGTGGGATCAATCTTAGGAGAGGAGGAGTGGCGAAGCATGACAATGCACAAAGCTGATACACTATAAGGAGTAAACCGTAAAATTTGATATCTCATTGTTCCCCCCTTCACTATGAAGGTGTGATTCTTTTTCCCTCAGATTGAAACGATAGTGAATTAATTCCAGCCGTAAATGACGTAAAGATAGTTGTTTAAAAATAGCACGCTTATTGCTTATTGGCAACTAATAATATTACCTAATACGCTTATAGTTCAACTTATTAACCTTTGACACATGTATATAAGACAAAAGAGATACTGCTTATTGCCCTAATTACTATTCGGAAACCTCCTTGTGTCATAATACCCGATTAAATTGCAATATGTCTTGTGGATTAATCAGTGGCAATTTTGCCACATTATTGACACGCCTGGAAATGATTCTTAACAGATATAATATGTTTAGGCATATCCGTTTGGACTCACAAGCCAAAAGTCGTAGGTTCTATCTCAAGCTCGCCTGCCAGCAGCAGAAGCAGTCAATCCAAATAGATGCTTAGGTTGTCACTGATACAGGTGGAATGATTCCCAGATTGTGTGGTAATGGTTTGATGGGGAGCTGCCATGGAATAGAGGGTAATATCTCTGTTGTTACTCACAGATCGAGTCAACACCCCCAATCCAAATCCAACTATAATAAGTGCCGCTGCTCCAAGAACCATTCTCCAGTCCCTGGAGTAGGTAGACGGGAAAGGAATCGGCGGAGTCTCAACTGATACCTCCAGAGCTTTAATCGATGCAATATCTGCCATCATGCTGGTAATTTCATCAGAACATGCCTGACATTCTCGAAGATGTCTTTCAACTTCTGTGTCTTCAGCTGGTTCGAGGGTTTCCAGGACATACTTCAGCAGTTTATCTTCATCTATATGTCTCGTTCTCTTCTCCATTATGTGAGTCCTTTGTCTTTCATAAGCTTGCGACAGTGTTTAACACCATAGAACAATCTGGATTTTACAGTACCTAGGGGTATGTCCAGGAGGGTAGATATGTCCAGGAGTGATTTATCTCCATAGAAGCGTAGAATGAGTACCTCCCAATGTGTCTCATCCAGGGAATGAATGATGTCGAGCAATCCTCTATTCTGCTCATCATGGATCAACTTTGTCAGGGGCTGCAGATGCCCATCAGGAGGGTCTGTCTTTCCTAGAGTAAACCAGCCGGAATGCTGCTTTTTCCATTTTAAAGCGGTATGATAAGTTACAGTTGTCAGCCAACCCTTGAGAGTCCCGTTCTGATGTTTGGGAGGTTTACGAAATAACTCTAACATGACCTCCTGAACGACATCCTGCGCCAGGTCATGCGAACCAGTTAACATACCTGCCAATCGGGTCAGGTCCTTGATATGGAGATCAACCAGACGCTTCCAGGCGGATCCATCGCCACGTTTTGCCAGATTATAGTCCTGCCAATCGCTCAATCCTGTAAATACCTCTCCTGCCGGCACCAGGCCTGAATAGTTTTGTGAATTGAAATTTCAGCCCATGTACTACCAATAGCATCACGACTTTGATCCGACAACAGCTCCAGACAATAGTCCTGATACCATTCAAATAGCTCAAGGGAAAATTCAGGATGGGTGCTATCCAGCTCTTTAACCAAGGCCAGTATTCCCCTGGCATAATTTCCCATTAATCTAAGACCAGCGCTCGCTTTGGTGCCATATCTTAATTGCCAGCTCTCCATACCGCTGGTCCGAAATTCATTAATCCATAGGTCAGCCACACGAAGCATTTGGTCACGGTATGATTTATCTGCAGGCGTCACCAGAGTTGCCAGCCCTAGTTTGCGACCATTTATCATAGGTTCGGATATACCTTCTGTCAAATACAGGGTGTGTGAGAAGTATACTGGCAAGTTCTCATCACTACCTGCTTCAATTATCCTGTTTATCAGCAGATCATCCCAGGGGCCCCTGGTTGTTTTTTTAAGTTCCTCAAGTTCTGCATTTGTGATAAATCGAGGTACTCCCTGGCGGATTACATGGAAAACATACCAGTTGGTATTGAGAAGTGAGCGGTTCACAATTTTCACATCTGGACGATGATTGAGAATACGCTGCAATATCCAACCAGGATAAGTATCGTTGTCCCCATTTGTTATCAGGATGGCATTTTCTTCAAGATTGGCGAGAAGATTATAGTTGTAGTCCATCACTTCTTCGGATATGCCTGCCCCTTGAAGAAGATGCTGTAATGCATTGTCCATTTTTTCCATCTCGCCTCTCGACAAAAACTCTGATACCAGATTGAACCACGGATCCATATAGTTAGGATCAAGTTCTGCAGCTCGGATAGTCAAAGCCAGATCACTATCTGAAGAGGGCATTTTATGTTCTCGCATCCCTGCCAAATAGAGCAGAGTAGGATTTGCAGGATACGTTTTAATACCTTCCATCAAAAGTTTTTTATAATCAGCCTGACCAGCATAGCGCGTAGCATACATCCAATTGGCATAGGCCGCTTCAGAGGGAAATACCTCATAATATGCCTTCCATTCATCAGCCATACGGTTGTAGATAGAATCAGAATACACCTGAATTCGCTTGCTCACCACGTCCTGGGGACGTTCCACCTCCTTGAGCTTAGAACCACTATCACCACAGGCTACCAGTATGATGAGGGACATTAGTAAAAACAGATTATTCATGGAGACCTCCTCGCTCATTGAGATGATTTGAAATATGCTTCATACCCTATTAGGCCTTGAACCGGGCAAAAGGTTCACCACTTTTTTTATATTCTATTCATCAATATCATTGAATAAGGAAGATTTTTTGGGGAGATCGAAAAACTAGCATGCATCCACGGACAGCTCTTCTTGTTCATGGAGACATAACTTGGATAGGTGATTTTTGGCTCTGTGACAATCTTTATTCAGGAACTCCGGTTTCATAATGATTATCTGGATCATTACTCCATTCAAACCAGCCACCATCAAAAATTGAGACATGTTCCCAGCCCATTAACCAGGTACAAAACCAGGCCTCGCTTGCACGCCATCCAGTTCCACAATAAAAGGCCAAATGCTTGTCAGGAGTAAGCTCGGATTCTGCAAGCATTGCTTCAATCTCGTGATAACTCCGCATGGTGTCATCATGGTTACGATAATTTTCCATATGGTATGCATCCGACCCACAGTTCCCAAATACTGCACCAGGAATTCGTCCCTTTCTCTGGATGTAATGATATCCACTGACTTCACCAATGAATTCAGCCCAACTTCGAACACTTACCAACTCCGCATCAGAAGCAGTTAAAAACTGTTTGGCTTTTTCCATAAGTGTTATGAAATGAGGATTTTCAGGAATGTTCAAACCACTGGAATCCACGGCATCAGGCGAAACATCTTCAGTAGTTAATTCACCACCCGCCCGTAGCCATGCATCCAGTCCCCCATCAAGGACACGTACATCCCGCACACCAGCATAGGACAATAGCAATGCTGCGCGCATTGATGCAAGTTGACCTGCCTGTTGACCAGGCTGGTCTTGACTCATATTGGGATTAGCAGTACGTCCATAAAGCACAACCATTGTATCTCGGGTAATCCCATTGATGCAAAGCTCTTTCTCCAATTCCTCAGGGCTTCGATGATTCCATGTGGTCTCATCTTCCAGAGCAAGCGTATCAAGCCAAATAGCTCCAGGTATATGTCCCTCGTTGTAATCTCCCCAATTGTCAAAGCTAACATGTGCAAGAACAAAGCTTAACTCTGTATTTTTAAGCTCCAACTTTGCTCTTAACCAAGCTGGATGCACCAAATGTTTAAAGCGCTGTAAATAGCTAATAGATAATTGCTCATCATCAAGATAGGCGAGCATCCCAGCGAGGTGCGTTTTCAGTGATTTGAAGCCCAATGCTTCTAATTCATGAGCAGCACTAACCATCTCTTCCTCACTGTATCCAGTTAATATTATATCTTTTGCCGGAGTTAATCCTTTTTGCTGTAATATGCGGAGACAATCTGTCTGACTGAGCTCACTAAACCATTGAAGCGGGAATGAAATGGCGCGCGGAATATGTCCACCACGCTTTTCAGCCTGCAATTGCCAGCCATTAAATGCTGCTGTTGGTCTCAGGTCAATAATTTGGGTGTTTTCGTCATATTGTAGATTGGCTAATTCATCTGAAGCAAGTTTGGGAAATAGTGGCATAGGTCGTTCCTTAGTAAGTCAATGAACTTACCCCTTCGAGATTACATTTGAGAGTTGCACCTGGAATTCATTGAAAAGTTTTTTAGTTATCCGACTGCAGATTCCAACAACTGAATAGTCCCTCTATCGGCATCAATCTCAGCTTCTATACCCAAGGGGATGGTGAATTTGTTTTTTATGTGACCAATCATTGAGCCTCTGAAAGCCGGTATGCCAAGAGGCTTGATGTGATCCTCCAGCACTTCTTGTAGTGTGAATGAACTATAGCCACTGTCAGCATCACAGTCAGTGCATCTTCCAAAAACGAATCCTGCTAATTGATCAAGCACTCCTGCCAGTTTGAGCTGGGTCATCATTCTATCAATCCGATAAATACCTTCACCTATATCCTCAACAAACAAAATATGACCCTTCCAATCCGGTAGGTATTCAGAACCTATAAGGGCAGTTAGCACAGTAAGGTTTCCACCAACCAGTCGCCCTTGAGTTTTTCCAGGCGTAATGGTTTGAATACGATCCTCGACCTGAGTCAAGTTGTCACCTCTATCATCAGGGTTCTTATAGGTGATTACTTCACCATCAAATAAAAGACGTTTTACATAATCAACAGTAAAGGTGTTCCAGCCTGATCGACCTGATGGACCATGAAAGGTCACCATACCCGTTTTGGCATAGATTGCCAGCAAGAGTGCAGTCACATCACTAAAGCCCATAATAATTTTTGGATGCTTCTGGATCATACCGTAATCAAGATATGGCAACAACCTTGCACAGCCCCATCCTCCGATAAAGGTGAGAATAGCATCCACTTCAGGATCTTTGTACATTTTATTAATAGCTTCGGCGCGAACTTCATCTTTGCCTGCGAGATAACCCCACCGATCCATGGCATGCTCATCCACATGCAGCTTCAGATCAAGTGCAGCCAATGTTTCTTCAATAATATTTAATTTATCCTTGCTGCGGGTAATCCCTGCAGGACTGACCAAACCTATGACATCCCCTGGTTTAAGTCGAGGAGGTATAATCACATCAAGCTCATTTTCCGCGAATGCAATCTTCGGTCGAATAGTGGAAAGACCAAGTCCACTTAACGCTAATAATTGTAATATTTCACGGCGATTAACATTCATGGTATTTCTCCCGGTTTTCTACTAGAGCACATGTGTTTCTATAGAAATAGAATTGAATCCAACTTATAAAAGTGGGCTTGGCATCCAAATGGAAACACAAATCAGGTAGAAAATAGATGAAATGTATGTTATAAATTGTTGTTTACTTTCAAATTTTGTTGTTCATATTCCCTGCGACGGCCAGAAATGTCCACTGGGACGGAAATGCTTTTTGCAGATGTATGTAAAAAAGCCTGGCTAAAAAAAAGCTG
>JACKQG010002105.1_pt1 | contig 26471 bp, 22 predicted proteins | sample 8237621 | NCBI WGS metagenome assembly JACKQG01 (sample SAMN15677084, study PRJNA649215) | marine metagenome | biome: marine; feature: Black Sea; material: saline water; isolation source: suspended particulate matter (SPM) from the Black Sea western gyre | collected 2013-06-09/2013-06-10 | depth... | reverse complement strand
AAAGGTGATGCCAATGGTGCACTATGCCTTTTTGGGCTGTGGTGTTTCATATAAAGGCAACAAATGAAATTCAAATCAAACCAGATACTTATCAGCGATGATGGGGGCATCATCATGGGAAATGGTAGGATGCAAATCCTGTATTCCATTGATCGGACAGGTTCAATTAATCAGACATCAAAAGAGATGAAAATGTCTTATAAAGCTGTTTGGAGTAAGATCAAATCCACTGAAAAAAATTTTGAAAAACAAATTGTCCTTTCTGATAAAAAAACAGGTACCAGACTGACGGATGAGGGCAGAAATCTGCTGGAAAAATACAGACAATTAAAAAATCGGTGCATGCAGTCAGATGACATTATATTTGAAGATATTTTTATGGATTCAAAGATTTTCTGATCATACCATAATTTTAAGAAACTGATTAATAGAAAAAGAGTTAATTCAAAAGGGGAAATGAATTAACTCTTTTTTTTAAGCATTATTTACATTTAGCAGGAGTTGGAGAATCCGCAGCGTAATTATAGAGGTAAGAATATATATCGTTGATATCTTCCCCGGACAGGTTTTTCCATTCGTTGCTGCATTTAAAAAAATCAAAATCCTTTTTTTCAAAAATTCTTTCCCACTGTGCCATAGTCTTATCACTCGGGCTGACAATAGGGGTTTTTGACTCAACTTCACCCCTTTCTGAACAGACTTTATAAACATTTTTATAGGTATATTTGCCTTTTCGCTTATTCCCTTCAGGACCCTGGGCAAACAAAAGAGTTGCCCCGGATAATACAAACATGACCACCATTGCAAGAACAATTAATTTTTTATTCATTTATTTTCTCTCTTTATCTTTTTAGATCAATTCAGTTTTTGTTTCTATCTTTCCTTTAAAACCGCATTGTTATAGAAGCGGAAAGGTCCCACACTTTATCAATGACCGGAAATATTGCATTCAAAGAATTAATTTCTGAAATTTTTACAGGTGCACCAAGTGGATTGCCGCTTCCTGTATATTCATAATCATAATATTTCATTCCCAGTTTCAAGAAGAAATTATTTGAAATAATCGGCTGAATATAATAGGATTCATAGACACTGCCACGGGCAGCCAGCTTACTGCCTGCAATGGCATCCTCAGCTCCGGTAAAGTTAAACCAGTATTCTGATCCCCAATTATATTCAAATCCCAGCTTTGCATCTAAAGGCATGGGAAAAAGTACACCGGCATATAAGCTGTATCCGTTCTGGGCTTCAAGCTGTCCGTTGGAGCTTAACAAGCCCTGGCCCATTATCTCATAAAAGGGATTCTGAGAAATCTGTGAAGGATCTGTATGGCTCCATGACAGGGCCAGGAAAAAATCTATATCCTTTCCTGTACGCTCATCCAGGTTGGATCTTAACAAAAAAGATGCCCCATCCCAGTCTCCGATTTCAGTTACAGGCTGCATTCGGCTGATATAGCCACCAGCATTCGGCTCAAAAGTATAAGTACCATCAGCATTTTTAATTGGAATAAAAGGCATGACGGTCAACCCGGTAAACCCATCTGTAATATCCCATGCATGGGCATAATTAAAAACAGCACTGGATGAATCATCATTATAAAGGGTTGCAATCACCCCGAACATATGGACATCATCAACATCCGTTGAAGTATTCTGAAGTGAATAGGAATTGCCCCATCCGCCTTCAAACCCTAAACCATAACAAAATTTAAATGCAGCTCCAGGGATATTTAGTGCTTCTTCCAGACCGAAATTCAAAGACGCTCCGTCAAACTGCCAGTTGATAATGCTGGAAAGAGGCGATCCTGCTTCCAGGCTGTTTTTTCCATATTCCATGGGGGGTCCGTCCGTTGAAGGACGTCTGCCAAGAGAAAAACTGACAGGAATTTCATCTATTGTATTTGAATACAGGAAATATGCCCGCTCAAGACTTATGGTATCACCATGGGGAACCGAAGATGTGTTGCCATCAAGTGTTACATCTCCAAGACTTCCAGTATTGGTTTTTATTCCTGAAGAATCCCCCCACACTTTATATGCGGCAAGCCTTCCATCAAAACTTAGATTATTGTTAACCTTTGCCTTCATATTCAAGTGAAACTTGTTAGTGGGCAAAAATTCATTTTTTGCATTATATTTTTCAGCAGGCGGGATCGCACCGGCAGTTGCCATTGCTGCAATCAAACCCTGAATCTGGGTTAAGTTTCCACCATTAAATCCACCAGTAAAAGGAGCAATCGGATTATAGGGTGTAAAAAACGCTTGAGTTAATGCAGACGGTGCCACCTGCATATCGCTATAATACAGGCTGTGAGCTTCTGCCCTCGCTTCAACACCAAGGGAAATCCTATCAGTGACAGTATGAAGCTCTGTCTTGTCTACCCGGTCACTGAGGTACTCAACCTCTTCTTTTTCTTCTTTGTTTTCATTTTCCATGGATTCTATCTTTTTTTGCAGGGCCTCCATGGTTTGAGACATTTTTTTCAATTCATTTTTAAGTATTTCCATATCTTCAGCAGCAAATGCTGGCGAAGATAAAAAAAATACAGAAAAAAGAAAACACACAAATACTTTTTTCATCTCTCTTTTCCTTTCATTGTTATCAATAATTTTATTGTTATTAATATACCTTTTCTCCAATAGCTTTATCAACAAGCATGCCAAGCATTAAAATTTTGGAAATATGGCTTATAAGTTATTGTTTTTTAAAGAAATAATAAAATAAAAAGAGAATTGTAATAGAAAAAAACGTATGGATAACATTAATAATATGTTAATTATGTGTAAGGACAATTAACATGTTAACAAAAGAGTAGACTATGTTTTTGCAAAAAAAATTCATAATTGTATGTTCAACTTTTGATTTTTGGTCTCTACCAATTGATTAAAGAGAAAAAAGAATTATTATCTGACTAATATTCAGTGCCTGACCAAAAACTTGAACAACATAATCAATATAAAAGGATAGACCACATGCCCATTTTTGAGTATCAATGCAATCAATGTAAAAAAGAATTTGAAAAACTGGTTTTTAGCGGTGAAGACAAATATATTTCCTGTCCTGAATGTAAAAGTAAAGATGCACGTAAAAAAATGAGTGTGTCAAGTTTTATGGGAAACAACAGTTTGGGCAAGTGTGCTACAAGCTCACCTAAAGACTTTTCATGAGCTGGATAATGTTTTTCTTCAGTTAGAAGGAAAAATTTTAATCAAATCAGGTAAATGGTTCAAACCAGACACAAATAAGATTCGGGTTTGAACCATTTTTTTATTGATTCAACCGTGAATCGGCTTGCCACACGCTTTTAAAGAAACTTCTCCCATTATCTCAGCCAGTGTGGGATGCGCATGAATAGTGTGGGCAATATCTGCTGCACTCAATCCTTTTTGGATGGCAAGGGTTGCTTCGGCAATCAGGTCGGTTGCATGGGCACCGATCATATGAACCCCCAGAACCTTCTTGGATTCTTTTTCAACGATCATTTTTGCAATTCCTGCCAGCTCATCTATTGCCTGGGCTTTTCCAAGACTTCGAAAATTGACGCTGAATGCTTCCACATCATAGCCTTTTTTCTTTGCTTCTACCTCACTCAATCCAACCGTGCCAATTTCCGGCATGGTAAAAATAGCCCCGGGAATCACATCATAATCCATGATACCTTCATCTCCCATTGCATTTTGTGCAGCGATAATTCCTTCATGAGATGCCACATGGGCAAGCATCACTTTTTCAGGGCCGAGAATATCACCTATGGCATAAACGCCTTGCACGCTGGTTTCCAATTTTTCATTGGCATCAATCCAACCCTGGGGCGTGGTTTTAAGGCCGATATTTTCCAATCCTAAATCAGAGGATAGAGCTGATCTGCCAATACAGACAGCCATTTTTTGAGCTTCAATCACATTGGTTTTTAATTTTTTTGGTTTTGGATTATCCGTAAACGGAGATAATTCCAGATGGATGGAAACCAAATCCTTTTTTATATCAGATGATTCGACAATGGTATCACAAAAAACAGTAATCTTTCTTTTTTTCATCTCTCTTAACAATAATTTAGAACAGTCTTCATCCACTGCAGGCAAGGGAAGCAGCCTTGACAGGGCCTCAACAATGGTCACCTTTGCCCCTAAAGCTGAAAATATACAGGCAAATTCACAGCCAATCACCCCGCCTCCAACAATGACAAGAGATTCAGGAACGGCATCCAATTGCAGGATGTCATTGGATGACAGGATATGATGATGATCAAAGGGGAAATCAGCAACATTCAAAGGTTTTGTTCCTGTGGCAATAATCAGTTTGTCATAATCAAGTTCTTTTGAATCATCATCCTTTGAGATAACCTTCACAATTTCCTTGGATTTTATCACAGCCCTGCCCATTTGAAGGACAACACCGCGGTTTTTCAACAAGACTGCAATCCCTTGCCTCTGGCTCTCCAGAATCTTATCCTTTTTTTCCATCAATGTTGTCATGTCAGGGCTTACACTTCCCTGAACCTTGATTCCAAAGTTATCTGCTTTTAGAAATTTAAGAAAAATATCTGCTGTATTTTTCATTATCTTTGATGGAATACAACCCCAATTCAGGCAGGTACCACCCAGATTTTCTTTTTCAATGAGCGTAACATCTCCTCCTAAAGCCGCGGCTCTTAAAGCTGCAACATATCCTCCAGGACCGCCTCCAATGACAATAATTTTTATCGGCATTATATTCTCCAGTCTTTATATGAAAGTAGTGAGATATGAGTTTTGAGTAGTGAGAAAAAACCATCCGTTTTGCTTCCCACATAACTCATATCTCACATCTCATTACTCTTTCATAATTTGTTGTGCCCGCCAGGGCATGTGGTTATTAGGGTTATACTTTTATTACTCAACTTTCGCCTTAAGTCCTTGCAGACGGGGGGTCAGGTTTATTTTATTGTGTTTTTATCAATAAATCTACAAAAAAAATGCAATAATACAAGCCTGACTCCACTCACAAAAAATGAGTTTATTATAGTATGATCGTTTTACATTTTTTTAAATAGAATTTAAATAAATTCCCTTAATTTTTATTAAAAAAATTTGATTTTTCATGAATTTATTTAAATTTTATTTGACAATACCATTATTCTAAGATATTTTTCAATAACAATTTTATTGATTTTATTTTTATTGAAAACTTTTAGCTGAAAATGAGGAAACCATGAAGATTGATGATACTAATATTGACATTATCAGAGAATTAAGACATGGGAAAAAATCCTTTAAAAAGATTGCTGACAAGCTCGCCATAACCGAGAATACTGTAAGGTCCAGAGTAAATAAGCTCCAGGAAGAGGGTGTTCTTGAAATTTGCGGCCTTGTTGACCCTGCCACCCTTCCGGACCATCGTGCCGTTATAATTGGAATCAAGCTGGCAGAGATGAATCTGGTGGAAAAAGGTGAGGAAATAAGTAAACTCAAAGGTGTTATTTCAGTTAGTGTTGTTACAGGAAGATATGACCTTCTGGTTCTTGTTCTTTTTAAAAAAGGTTTTGGACTGCTTGAGTTTTATACCGAAGAAATGTCACAAATTAAAGGTGTCAGATCTGTAGAAACCTTTGTTATCTATAAATCCTATAATTTAAAAGTTCCCTATATTTTTTAATTTATACAAATATAAATAAGGATAGTTGTCATGACTACCAGTCTCGAAACCACGCCTTTAAATGGCTGGCATAAAGCACAAGGGGCAAATATGGCAGATTTCGGCGGGTTTGAAATGCCGCTGTGGTATAAAACCGGAGTGAAAAATGAGCACCTTGCCGTTTTAAAATCAGCAGGCATATTTGATACCAGTCACATGGCCTGCATCAATGTAAGCGGGAATGACTCTTTTGATTTGATCAATTATTGTTTTACCAGAGACATTGCCGCACTGGAAAATGGTCGTTGTGTATATGGCGCTTTTTTGGATACTAACGGCCATTGTCTGGATGATGCCATTGTTTATAAATTCAATTCTACTTTCTTTATGATTTGTGTCAATGCAGGCATGGGAACAACCATTGCCTTGCATCTGGATGCAAACAAAGCAAGTCTGGATGTAAGCATTGAGGATTTAAGCAAAAAAGTTGGAAAAATGGATATACAGGGTTTCAATTCTGCCCGGATTCTTTCCAAAGTGCTTCAAAACCCTGAAATAATTTTTGATAAAATGCCCTATTTTTCATTTAAAGGTAATTTTGATGAATCTGCCCCGGGTGAATCCCGGGTCAAATTGCTGGACGGAACTCCGGTATTGTTATCAAGATCCGGATATACAGGTGAATTTGGATTTGAGATCTTCCTTGACCCGAAATGCATTGTTAAGCTCTGGAAGGATATTTTATCTGCCGGCAACGACTATGGTATTGCTCCATGTGGTTTGGGAGCCAGGGACTCTCTAAGGGCCGGTGCCTGTCTGCCGCTGTCCCACCAGGACATTGGCAACTGGAGTTTTTTACACCATCCTTGGGATTTTGCCCTGCCCTATAACAAAGAAAAAACAAATTTCACAAAAAAATTTCTTGGGGCAAATGCCCTTTTAAAAGACAAAGACAATTCATTTATCTATCCATTTGTAGGTGACTCCTTAAGAAAAGTTTCTTCGGGAGAAAATACCCAGGTAATAAATGGAACTGAGAAAGTAATTGGCAAAGTGCTGACCTGTGCCACTGATATGGGGATTAGTTGGCTTAATGGGGAAATTGTAAGTATCAGCTCAAAAAATCTTCCCCAGGACTTAAAAATAAAAGGTATTAGCTGTGGTTTTGTAATGGTTTCAAAAAAACTTGCGCCTGGCACGATTTTGACACTTAAAGAGGGAAAAAGAAATATAACTGCAACCATTGTGACAGATATACGACCTGACAGAACTGCCAGAAAAAAAATAGATAACTTTATTTAACAATTAATATTTGGAGGTTTTTATGAAAGAGATTAATGATCTTATTTTGCCGGATGACGTAAAATATACAAAAAGCCATGAATGGGCAAAAATTTCCGGCGACATTGTAACAATTGGGCTTAATGATTATGCCCAGGACCAGCTTGGGGAAATCGTTTTTGTCGAACTGCCCGAGGCAGGTGATACATTTTCTAAAGGCGATGAATTTGGAAGTGTGGAATCCGTCAAAGCAGTTTCGGAAATCTATATCCCCATTTCAGGAGAAATTGTGGAGATCAATGAAGACCTTGAGGATGCACCCGAACTTGTGAATGAATCCTGCTATGACAATGGGTGGCTCATCAAAGTAAAACCTGAGGATGTTTCCGAACTTAACGATCTTATGGATAAAGATGAATATCTTGATATGTTGAAAGGATAAAATGCCATGCGCTATCTTCCCCATACCAAAGAAGATATTGAAAGTATGCTCAAGGTCGCAGGACAGGAGAGTCTGGATGATCTATTCAATTGTATACCAGACGATCTAAAAATAACAAATAGTCTTGACCTTCCACAAAGCTTGTCAGAGTGGGAACTTAATGTCCACATGGAAGAGCTTGCTTCTTTGAATATCGCCTGTAAAAGTTACAAATGCTTTATGGGTGCCGGCAGCTATGATCATTATATACCTGCCATTATCCCCTATCTGATTTCAAGATCAGAATTTATGACTGCCTATACCCCCTATCAGCCGGAAGTCAGCCAGGGAACCTTGCAGGGTATTTATGAATTCCAGACCATGGTGACAGAACTTTTAGGAATGGATATTGCCACAGCATCCCATTATGATTGCGGGACTGCCCTTGCAGAAGCCTGCCTGATTGCATTAAGACAAAACTCAAAAGCTAATAAGATTGCGGTTTCAGCTCTTACCCATCCAAGTCACAGACAGATCATTCATACCTATATCAGCCCTTCAGGATATGAAATCGTTGAGATCCCTTATACAAAAGAGGGTCTTACAGATGTAAAAGCCCTTGAAGCCATGGATGATATTGCAGGGATTGCTGTTCAGTCTCCGAATTTTTTCGGTAATATTGAAGATTTATCTGCCTTTAAAGCTGTTGCAGATGTAAAAATGATTTTGTTTATAACCTCTTTTACTGAAGCACTGGCTTTTGGTCTTTTAAAAAATCCAGGTAGTTTTGGTGCTGATCTGGTTGCTGGGGAAGGTCAGAGTCTCGGCATTGCCAAATCCTTTGGCGGCCCGGGCTTGGGATTACTTGCCGGTACCAAAAAGCAAATGAGGAACCTTCCGGGTCGTTTAATCGGAAAAACCAAGGATGCAAATGGTGCTGATGGTTTTGTTTTAACTCTTGCCACAAGAGAACAGCATATCAGACGAGAAAAAGCTTCTTCAAATATCTGTTCCAATAATGGGCTTAACGCCATGACAGCTGCTGTCTACCTTGCCACTGTGGGCAAGATCGGTATCAGGGAAATTGCCCGGCAAAACCATGATAAAGCCGTATATCTGAAAAAAAGCCTTGAAAAGGCAGGCTTTGAATCTGTCTTTGAAACACCTTTTTTCAATGAATTTCTTATGAAAGCTCCTGCCGGGTTTGAGCAAAAAAGAGCAGCCTTGATTAATGACAAATGTACATTTGCAGGAATATGTCTTGATAAATTCTATCCTGAACTCAAACATCATTATCTGTTTTGTGCCACAGAAACTATCTCAAAAAAAGACATTGATCAATTGGCAAAGGAGGTACAATAATGAATCAGCAACCTGGAACAAGCGGCCTTATTTTCAATGAACCATTGCTTTGGGATAAAAGTCGTGACGGGAGATGTGCAATGTCCCTGCCAAAGTCTGATGTTGAAAGAGAACCCCTTGATGAAAACCTGACAGGTGATTCGCCTAACCTTCCCCAACTTTCCGAACTGGATGTGGTCCGACATTATACCCGGCTTTCCCAATGGAATTTTGGAGTAGATTCCGGCATGTACCCTTTGGGGTCCTGCACCATGAAATACAATCCTAAAACCAATGAAGTTCAGGCTGCCCGACAGGGATTTGCCAGTGCTCACCCATTATCAGGTGATGAATTTTCTCAAGGTGCATTAAAACTAATGTATAATCTTGAGCAATATCTTGCAGAAATAACAGGCTTTGAAGCTGTCACACTTCAACCAGCTGCCGGTGCCCACGGCGAACTTGCCGGTATGCTCATGATTCATGCATACTTTGCAAAAAATGGGAAACAACGTTCCAAAATTCTTATCCCTGATACGGCACATGGCACCAATCCTGCCAGTGCAGCCCTTTGCGGTTATGAGTCCATTAATATCAAATCCGGTAAAAATGGAATCCTTGAGCCTTCCGTTGTTGAAGCTATCATGGATGAAGATACGGCCGGTATCATGTTGACCAATCCCAATACCCTGGGACTTTTTGAAACCGATATCAAAGAAATCGCTCTGATTGTCCACTCAAAAGGCGGGCTTGTCTATGGGGATGGCGCCAACATGAATGCCATTATGGGTATTGTCAAACCCGGCGATATCGGTATTGATGTTCTTCATTTAAATCTTCACAAAACATTTTCCACACCCCATGGTGGTGGTGGTCCTGGATCAGGGCCCGTTGCTGTTGGCAAAACCCTTGAACCCTTTTTACCAATACCAAGGATTGTAAAAGAGCTGGATACCTATAAACTTGTTACAGATTTTCCTGATACTATGGGCAGGATTCATACATTTTACGGACATTTTGGTATCATGGTAAGGGCCTATGCCTATATCCTTTCCATGGGCGCCAAAGGACTTACAGATGCCAGTAAATTAGCCGTCCTTAATGCCAATTATGTCAAGGAAAGCCTGAAAGGCACTCTGAATCTTCCCTATGATTTGCCATGCATGCACGAATGTGTATTTAATGATGAATTTCAAAAAGAATATCACATTACCACCATGGATATGGCAAAACGCCTTCTGGATTTTGGATTCCATCCTCCAACGGTCTACTTCCCCTTGGTAGTGGATGGTGCATTTATGGTAGAACCAACAGAAACCGAGTCAAAAGAGGATATTGATCAATTTATTGATGCAGTAAAAGCCATTGCCAGAGAAGCTGCGGAAGATCCTGAAAAGCTAAGAAAAGCACCGCTTCTGACAAAAGTGACCCGGCTTGATGAAGTTGCAGCAGCAAGAAAGCCATGTCTGAGAGGGTAAACCTAAAAAAGCGCTCTTGTGTATTTATAGATCTTAATACTTTAGAATACACAAAAGCGCTTAATCTTCAGATTCAAGCCTTAAACGCCAAGACTGGCAACGGTCTTGTTAAGGACCAGATTTTTTTTGTTGAGCACCCATCTGTTTTCACCCTTGGAAAAAGAGGTGGAGAAGAAAATTTAAGTGTTTCCAAAGAGTTCTTAAAAGCCAAAGGCATCGATGTTGTTCAAACAGACCGCGGGGGAAATATAACCTATCATGGACCTGGCCAAGCAGTCATGTACCCCATTGTTGATCTTGAAAAAAACAAAATAGGTGTAAAGGAGTTTGTCCATGGCTTAGAAGAGATCATGAAACGAACAGCCGCAGATTTTGGCATTGATGCAGATAGAGATGAAAGAAACCATGGCATATGGGTGAAAAATTCCAAGATCGGCAGTGTGGGTATTTCAATCAAGAAAGGAATATCTTTTCATGGTCTTGCCATGAATATCAATACTGATCTTGAACCCTTTTCATGGATCAACCCCTGTGGACTTGCCAATATTTCCATAACTTCCATTAAAAATGAAATGGCCAAATCAGAGTCAGGTTCCGGCTCAAAGGATTATACTATTTCAATGGACCAGATAAAGACTGCCTTTATAAAACATTTTTCATCTGTATTTAACTATAAAAAAACAAAACAAAAGCCGTCATGGCTTAAAAAAAACCTTCCCAAAGGCGGGGATTATCAACGGGTAAGAAACCTTATTTCAAATTCCGGGCTGCACACTGTCTGCCAGGAAGCAAACTGCCCCAATATGTTTGAATGTTTTTCCAAAAACACATCCACCTTTATGATTTTAGGCGCAAATTGCACACGTAACTGCAGATTCTGCAATGTTAGTTTTGCCCCTGCCCTGCCCCTTGATTCTGATGAGCCTATGAGAGTTGCCAAAGCAGCCCTTGATTTAAACTTAAAATATGTGGTGGTAACCTCTGTTACTCGAGATGATCTTGAAGATGGCGGTGCTTCTCATTTTGCCGATACCATAAAAGCCATTAAAACCACCCTGCCCGATGATCCCAAAGTTGAGGTCTTGATTCCTGATTTCCAGGGGAATGTCAAGGCTTTGAAGATAGTTGTATGTGCAAACCCGGATGTGCTGAACCACAATATTGAGACTGTTCCATCGCTTTACTCAATAGCCAGACCCCAGGCCAACTATCAGCAATCCCTTGATCTTTTCAAGAATGCAAAAGCTATTAATGCTTCAATGCCTCTCAAATCAGGGCTCATGCTAGGCTTGGGAGAAACCATGGAAGAGCTTGAACAAACCATGAAGGATCTTTTTCATTATGGCTGTGAAATTATAACTCTTGGTCAATATCTTCAGCCCACAAAAACCCATCTGGAAGTTCGAAAATATTATTCTCCAGATGAATTTGAGCAGCTTGAGGACAAAGCTCGACAAATCGGATTTAAAAAAATAGCGGCAGGACCTTTTGTTCGAAGCTCCTATAACGCTCAGAATCTATATGATTCTTAAATACATTTTTTTTTGAAATTATCTGCCGTGCTGATCTCAATATAAGATGTTCCCTGTTTAATGCCAAAGCTGCCTGCAAGAACAATGATCAAGTCATCCTCTTTAAATTGTTTATCATTTAACAACAGGCATATGGACTTATTTAAGGAGTCCTGACTTGTGATATTCATTGGTATGTAGTCGGCAAATACCCCAAAGGACAGAGACAATCGGCGCATAACCCGTTCGTCATATATCTGACCATATATGGGGTTGTCTCCCCTGTAAGCTGCAAGTGCACGAATCGATTCTCCAGTTAAAGAATCCGCCACAATGGCTTTTGTGTTCAGTCTTAAAGAAGCTTTAACAGCTGCCTTGGCAAGATAGGCCGTGATTTTATTTTCAAGGGTATAAGGCACGTTCATATAACTACTGGTTTTGTCCTCAACTTCCTGGGCAATCCTTGCCATGGTTCTGACAGCCATTTCAGGATATTTTCCACTGGCTGTTTCTCCGGAAAGCATGAGGGCATCTGCATGATCAAGACATGCATTGGCGACATCTGATACCTCTGCCCTTGTGGGTCTCGGCGATTGGATCATGGAATGCAGCATCTGGGTGGCAACAATCACTGGTTTTCTTTTTTCAATGCAGATCCTGACAATTTGTTTCTGGATCAACGGGATCTGCTCTGTTGGTATTTCAACTGCCAAGTCCCCCCTTGCAATCATAACCCCATAGGCATGATCAAGAATCTCACTCAGATTTTCAACCCCCTGGGAGTTTTCAATTTTTGCAATAATTTTTATGGGAGATTTTTTTTTATTCAAAATTTTTTGAACAGCTATGACATCATTTTTATTTCTCACAAAAGAATGGGCAATAAAATCCAGGTCATTATCAGCGGCAAATTCAATAAAGCCTATATCTTTCTTACTCAAAGCCGGAAGTTTCACATGAACAGACGGAATATTGATACTTTTTCTGGCATTGATCACCCCATCATTTTCCACATAGCAGGATAAATACTTGTCATCCTTATCCATGACGGCCAGGGCAATGGTTCCATCATCAATCATTATGGAACTGCCAACGGGAACATCCTTGACAAAATCCTTATAGGAGACACAGATTACCTTGCCTTTGGATTTTTCTTCAGGAGCGCCTTTAATTCGTATGGTCTCCCCATATTTTACTGACAAAGGTTTATTATTATCGCAGGTTCTGATCTCAGGGCCTTTGGTATCCAGGAGAATCCCTATTTTATCTGACACCTGTCTTGTATTTTCGATCACTTTCAAAGCATCGTCATGGGTCATGTGGGCTGTATTCAGTCGAACAACATTAATACCGGCATTATATAGCCGTTCGATAAACTTAGAAGAACAATTTAAGCTAGAAATAGTTGCGACGATTTTTGTTTTCCTCGGCATACACAAACCCTCCTTTACTACAGGTGTTGATGATAAAATTTTCAATGGCTATCTTTGCATCAAAAGATGAAGACTTTAGTCTATAATCCAGATCACCTAAAAAAATCAATGCTTGATTCAACTCGTTTAATGAAAAATTCTCAGATTTTTGAAAAATCTGGAAAACAGGATAAGCATTTTTGGGGTTGGACGCAAGGAAAAGATCATTTGCCTTATTCGCTTTTGTCTTTGAATCTTGGTTTGATATATATTTGTCCCGGTCTTCTGTAATTATATTTAATTGTTTGTCATGATTAATGACTTTTGGAAGTACAACTTGCTGGAATGAATTAAAATTCATATTTTTCAGACTCATTTTACGTGTGACCTTCAGGTTATTGTTTTCATAAAGCTTTTGCGTAAAACATTTTACCAGAATCAGTTTTCGAATTAGATTTTCAAATGATTTTAATATCTGCAGGGGATGAAATCCTTCATTAAAAAGTGAATTTAAATAAAAAAGAGCATTTTTAACATCTTTAGCTATAAACGCATTGGTTAAATTAAATATTGGATCTTTTTTATCCCTTTTTACAACAGCTTTTACATCTGCTATTGAAATCATCATAGCTTTACCGGAATAGGCAATCAGCTTTTCAAGATTCTGAAATAAAAGATCAAGATTAAATCCAGTCAAATCCACCAGCGCATGAAAGGCCTGGTTATCTATGGTTTTTTTAGATTTTGACAGGATCTGGCCTGCAACATTCTTCAAAACCGCTCTCTGCTCATCCTGGTCTGCTTTTCTTGCCCCTTGAGCAACAGAGCAGTCAATGATTAACCCTTTATCTGCGATTGTTTTATATATTTTTTTTCTTTTATCAATAATGGAGGTTATCAATATCAGATAATGATTTTTTGGAATGCCTTTTCCAATAAAATCATTCAGATGATCAAGGTCAGACAAAGAAAAACTGATATCTGAACTGCTCTGATTTGTTTGAAACAAAGGGGCATTTTTGACTGCCACGATTTTTTTGGAAACAAGAAGAGAAAAAGTGGATACATGCTCAATGATATCTCCCATGGAAACAGAACCACCTTCAAGAATTTCAAGGGCAAATTGAGGATTATCCTTTCCCAGCAAAAAAGAGGATAGAGTTTTAAAGGCTTGTTTTACCAGAAAAGATTCACCATAAATCAAAGCCAGGGCAGGAATATCCTTTTCTTGAACAGAGGTTAAAAACAGGTCTAATCCATTGTGCTTAAGTATGTTTTTATTTTGGGCCATAACTAGTAGGTCTGGACAATTTAATTAAAAGAATAAGGGCAATTAAAAAAACCATGAGGCCTATGCCCTGAGACATGGAAATAAAGTCAAAAATAAAATTTCCTCGAAAATCCCCTCGAAAAAATTCAACAATGAACCTGAATATTGAATAAAGCATGATATAACTAAAAAACACCTGGCCATTAAATTTCTTTTTTTTCTGGACAACTATAAGAATAAAAAACAAAATAAGGTTGGAAAGCACAGAATAAATCTGGGTCGGATGCAAATAAACATCAATAGGAGCAAGGCTTTCAGGATTTGTAAACTTTACAGCAAAGGGTAGATCGCAGGTTTTACCATAGCAGCACCCGCCAAAAAAACATCCAAGTCTTCCAACTGCATGTCCCAGGGCAATACCTGGTGCCAGGATATCAAATGTTTTTAGAATGTTGAACTTTTTCATCTTCAGATAAATAAAAGATGCTACGACTGCTCCAAGAAATCCACCAAAAAAAACCAGTCCCCCGTTCCAGATCTTGAAAATGTCCAGCCAATTGTCTTTGTAATCGTCAAAATTGATCCCTACATACAAAAGACGGGCTCCTAAAATAGCAGATATCAGTATAACAAAGAAAATATCTGTAATAGCCTCGGGCAGGATACCATGGGGGGCTGCATTTTTTTGAGAAACCCATACGGCCGTCATAAATCCAAGGGCAACAAAAAGGCCATAGGTGTAAATATTAAAACTGCCAATATGTAGGAGAACAGGATACATAAGCTTAAAAATCTGGAATTTTATTAAACAGGATGTGATAGATCAATATGCCCATTCCAATGCTGATGGCACTGTCAGCAACATTAAATGCCGGCCAATGGAGAGAACCTATATAAAAATCAAGAAAATCCACAACTTTGCCATATTTAAATCTATCAATCAGGTTTCCCACAGCACCTCCAAAAATCAGAGCCAGGCCATAGGAAAGGAAAACAAAATTTTCTTCACACTTTTTATAAAACCATAAAACAAAAAGAGCCACGATAGATGACATGAACAGGAATATAAATTTTCTAATTTCAGGGGACTGGGAAGCCAGAAAGCCAAAGGCTCCACCTGGATTCAGGATATGGGTAATATTAAAAAATTTTTCTATCACAATGATATTATCATATAAAGACAGGTTTATTTTAATAATATATTTGGTGATCTGATCAACGAAAATGACACATCCGCTGACCAGGCCCAAACGAATCCATATTTTTCCTTCAGCTTTTAAGGATATCAGATTCAATTTACGTTTGACCTTTTGGTTACGTGTTACCTTCAGGTTACGTGTGACCTTTAGGTTATAATATCTTTTTTAAAGCTGTTGCACACCGCGCACAGGCAGTGGGATGTTCCACATCCATACCAATACTTTCATCAAACCGCCAGCACCGATCACACTTATTACCTGCTGCCTTGTTAACTTTAATGGACAGGCCTTGAATCTCTTTGGCGTGATAAGCTGCATCATCTATTGTATCCACAATCACAACACTGGATACAATAAAAATATCACTGAGATTTTCTTTTAAATTTTCAACCTGTTCTTTTAATAGGGTATCCGGCAATTTAATTTCAAGGGCAGCATCCAAAGGATGACCGATCAGTTTATTTATTCTTGCTTCTTCCAAAGCTTTTGTAACTTCGCCTCGCAGGATTCTGATGTTCTCCCAGATATCTGCCAAATCTTTATCTTCCCATTCCTTATTGAGCTCAACCATGGAATCCAGATGGATACTGTCCTTATGATCCAACTCTTTGGGCATATGCTGATAAATCTCATCTGCTGTAAAAGGCAGAATCGGTGCCATGATTTTTACAATGGCATCCAGTATGATAAACATTACTGTCTGGGCATCACGCCTCATTGGATCCGTCGCAGGAGATGTATACAATCTGTCCTTGATAATATCCAGGTAGAATGAAGACAGATCCACCACACAAAAATTATGCAATGTATGATAAATAGTATGGAATTCATACTTATCATAGGAGGTAAGTGAACGATTTGCCACGTGATGCAGTCTGTGGAGAATAAACCGGTCAAGCTCGGACATATCTTTTATGGATCTAAGATCGCTTGTAACATCAAAATCTGAAAAATTGCCCAGCATGAACCTGCAGGTATTTCGTATGCGGCGGTATGAATCTGACAATTGTTTGATAATATTATTGGAGATGCTGATATCTCCCTTATAGTCAGCTGAAGCTGCCCAAAGCCGCAACACATCAGCACCATACTGATTAATAACAGATTCCGGAGCCACAACATTCCCAATAGATTTGGACATTTTTCTGCCATTTTCATCTACAACAAACCCATGGGTGAGAACAGCTTTATAAGGTGCTTTTCCTGTTCTTCCCACACCCGTCAGCAAAGAAGAGTGAAACCATCCCCGATGCTGATCACTTCCCTCAAGATACAGGTCAGCAGGTCGAGAAAGGCCTTGTCTTTCATCCAGGACTGCTGCATGGCTCACACCGGAATCAAACCATACATCAAGAATATTATGATCTTTAGTAAACTCGGTTGAGCTGCATTTCTCACATTTAGCGCCATCCGGCATTAGAAATTTTGCATCTTTTTCAAACCAGATATCTGAAGAGAATTCCGTGAACAATTCATGTATTTTATCCACTGATTCCCTTGTGACATAGACCTCTTTACACTCTTTGCAATGGAATACAGGAATGGGAACACCCCAGGACCGCTGTCTTGAAAGACACCAGTCAGGACGGTTTTCTATCATGGAATAAATTCTTTCACGTCCCCAGGACGGTATCCACTGGACATTATTGATTTCATCAAGACTTTTCTGGCGAAGTCCCATTTTGTCCATGGAGATAAACCATTGGGGGGTTGCCCTGTATATCACCGGGCTTTTACACCGCCAGCAATGGGGATAAGAGTGGGACAGATTTTCATTCTTTAACAAAAAATTCAAGCTGTCCAGTTTTTCATTAATGGAAATATTTGCTTTAAAAATAAATTCACCGGAAAAATGCTCAACATCTTTTGAAAATACTCCATTATCTTCAATTGGTGAATAACAGTCCAGTCCATATTTTTCACCCACAATATGATCATCCGTGCCATGTCCCGGCGCTGTATGAACACAGCCTGTACCTGCTTCAAGGGTCACATGGTCGCCTAAAATAATCAATGAATCCCTGTCATATATCGGGTGCTTGCATTTTTTATTTTCAAGATCCTTAGATGCAATTTCTTTAAGAATAGTATAATTTTCAAATCCAAGGGTTTTCATTACCTGGTCAGCCAGATCTTTTGCAACAATCAAAACCCCATGATTCTCTGTCTTAATTGCCACATAGACAAAATCAGGGTGAAGACAGATCCCTAAATTGGCTGGAATAGTCCAGGGGGTAGTGGTCCAGATCACAATAAATATGTCGTCTGTAACATTCGGCAAAAATTCGGACAGATCATCTTTTACTGGAAATTTTACAAAAATGGAGGGAGAGGTATGGTCATGGTATTCAATTTCAGCTTCTGCAAGGGCTGTCTGACAACTGCAACACCAGTAAATGGGTTTTTTACCTAAAAACATATCCCCTGCCAGGGCAAACTCTCCGCATTCTTTGGTAATTCTGGCTTCATAGGGATAATTCATTGTCAGATAAGGGTTATCCCATTCCCCCATTACACCAAAACGTTTGAATTCCTCTTTTTGGATTTCAACAAATTCTGCTGCATAAGCTCTGCATGCTCGTCTGACCTGAACATCGGTCATTTCTTGTTTCTTTTTACCAAGCTTTTTATCTACATTGTGTTCAATGGGAAGTCCGTGGCAATCCCAACCAGGAACATAAGGGGCATTGTATCCTGCCATTTGTCGGGATCGGACAATAATATCCTTTAAAATTTTATTTATGGCGTGTCCCATGTGCAGATGCCCATTAGCATAGGGAGGGCCGTCATGGAGAATAAAGGTTTTTTTATCTTTAGACTGTTCCCTTAATTTCTGATAGATTTTCTTTTCTTCCCATTCTTTTAACTGCTGGGGTTCACGTTGCGGCAGATTAGCCTTCATAGCAAATTTTGTTGAGGGCAGATTCAAGGTTTTTTTATAATCCATTGTTCCTCCGGTATTCGGATCAGTTGACATTCAATAGTTGAACTTGTGTTTGTAAGGCTAAACCGACAAAATGTCAAGAAATAACAAATAAAATCAAGGTAATCCCCTGTAAAGAAATCTTAATATTATCCTCAAATAATAAAAAATTATCAGCCAAAGGCTACATTAAAGCAACCAGTGAAATCATTAATATGGAAATGGACAAATATGCCAGGCCTTTGACAGTAACTAAAACACCGATTAAACCTTTTGAATATTTCTTTACTAATATTTGTTTTTTCATTATAAATAAGAGTTTATTAACAGGTTGATCTGATTTGGGATTTTCTAAAATATTGGAGGATGAGAGGCTTTCTTATTATGAAAAATAAGTATCTGGGCATAATTTTTATTTGTTTGCTATTGGTGATAAATATTTCCGGCAGCCATGCCCAGACTGTTTTGTCTGATGAAATCAGCATTGCCATTCCCCGTAATGTTATCATCCAGATGATTGAAACTGCCTTGCCGCTGAACCTTGAAAAGGGACAGTATTTTAAAGGGTCCTTGTTGATTCAAGCCATAAAAAACCTTGAAATCGGGTCGAATATGGTGGAATTTGAAATGACGATCAACGGGAAAGATATCAAGTTTGAAACCAAATTGGGTAATCAGGCCCTGTTGATGGACATCGGCAACCTCAATGCCGATGTAAGTTGCAGCGTTTCTTTGCGCTATGATGCTCCAAAACGGTTTTTGTATATTACGCCTTATATTTTACAAATACCGAATGAAAATAAAGCGGATAAAATGGCAGCCAACCTTCTGCAATTGCTATCGCTTGGCAACGGCATCGAATATCCCGTTGAAATTCAAAAATTTACACCCTTTATCACCAAAATAGGCAGTGACCAGTTCAATATTGATATGGATATTACGAATATCTACACTGAAAATGATAAAGTCTTTATCAGTGGTCAGTCAAAACTAGAAAAAGTAAAATCACCGGCCCCTTCAGTGAAAAAGTCTGAATGATTCCAATCAATGTAATCATTCAATGGGGCAGAGTTGAGACATTAGCTTTTCAAACTCATCAGAATACAATTTAACACCCCGGACATACGTGTCACTGGCGTTATACCGTTTAAAAGCATATTCTCTACCCCGTTCCTTATATTTATGGCGTTTCAGATATGTGGCAACTGAAAAAATTGAATCCGGAACAGTATTTAAATCAATGAGGCCATCCTTGTCCCCGTCAACGGCATAAGACATGGAAGCGGGCATAAACTGTGGTATACCTATTGCACCTGCCCAGGATCCTTTTACAATCCTTGGATCAAAACCTGTATTTTTTGCCTGAATCAATAATTGAGACAGATTATCAAGAGCGCGTTTTTTTATTTTTTGAAGTCTTTTAAGGGCAGTAGATCTATCCATGGCCCCTTCTTTTTGATAATGGCCTTTTTGAAAAAGTTCAAATTCAACTTCATCAATATGAAAGTATTGATTGCTGAATATCTTGAATATATCATATTTACCCTTGTACATTCCAAGCCGGGACTCCCAGTTTAAAATGGCGATAATATCGTTTGTTTGAACTCCAGTCTCTTTGTGTGCTTTTAAAAAATGTGTTTTGTATTTTTCGAAAAATACTTTTCCATTATTCAGGGTCTCTTGATTTACCAATAAAGGAACCACGTCCTTAAGCTGCCTGTTCTGAGTTTTAACTGAAACAGGCGATGCCAGAAAAACAAGTTTATCCAGATATTCCCCTTCAAGGAGGATATTTGATGTATCTAATAACAGATCATCAAATTCTTCCTTTGAATAATACATTTTAACTTTATTATATAAATTAAAGTATTTAGCAGGATATTCTTTTTCCAGATGTATTGATGTCTTTTTATAAATTAAATCCGCTTGGTTAAAATCAATTGTTTTTTCATTCAAAGTTGAAACAGAGGCGGAAAGCCAGCCCTCATAATCGGGTGTTTTAACAAGATACCATAGTTGTCCGGCCTTGATAAATGTATCCATTAAAAATGCTCTTTCATTTTTTGACAAGACAGAGATAACATTATCTTTAGATGTATCAGGTTTACTTCTTAAATTGCAGTTTTTTACACTTACAATGATTTCCAATCCATCCAAATTGGATTTGGCAAAAACTTGGGCTGAAAAAATATACAGAACAGAAATAACCCATAAAATTATTATGAAAATTTTTTTCATAAACTGACCATGCTCCAGTTTGATAAAATTTTAAGCATTTTTAACAGCATTGGAACTTGTAACACGAATATAATATAAACAATTGTCTGATCACAGTAAAAATAATCTATTTTCCAACCAGGCAGATGCTTGCATTTTCCAACTGGTTGTTCTTAACCCAGAGATATTTTTCATAAAAAAGATCATCGCTTAAATAGAATTTTTCTTCCGAACTTCTTTCAAGGAATTTAGAAAATTCCCCAGGACCCCCATTATATAAAGCATAAAGGGTTCTTGCAATATTATCCTTGTTTTCAAGAAACTTATACTTCTTTTTTTCCATTTTCCTGAAAATATACCGGGTCAGGTAAAGATCTACAATTTCACATCCTGCTTCGATATTATAATGAATATTCCATCGTAGTTTTTCTTGATCATAAATACCTCTCCAAACTCTTTCATTAATCTGCATTACTCCAACTGAGGTGTTATTGTATGATCTAAGATATTCAATTTCTCCGCGATTCCGCTTAAATTGCCGAAAGCAACTCTCCTGCCATGCAACTGCATCAACTATTAAATAAAAAAGATCCTGGTATTCCTGATCGCGCTTGTTTTTAGAAACAGTTTTTTCAGAAGCATTTTTCAGTATCTGTCTAATATTTTTTAAATATTCAAAAATGTTTGACTGGCTGGGGAGCCACTTCTCAAGATGAATGATGTCTGTTTTTTTCTGCTCTGCTGCCATGGCTTCTGAATATGGATTAATAAATATATTCGTTCTTTTAAGGAAGCTTATCAAGTTTTTTATAATATTATTTAAAAAATCCTCTTTATAATCTTTCTGTTCATCTGGGATAAGCTCTGAAGATTCTTTTAATTTTGGTCCAAGACCCATTATTTGTCTTAAATTCTCATCAATTTTCAAAGAATAAAAAAGATCAGGTGTTGTTTTATCGGCAATCAGTCTGGCAAGCCTGATTAATCCATTATTACTTATTTCAATGCCTATGGAGGGTCCGATTGAATCAAGCACTTTTAAAGCATCCATGGATGAGAAAAAAGCAAGAGAGCCTAACGGAGATACAGCAAGATTTTTCCCAATATGATTTTTAAATAACACCGATAGGTTGTCCCATGCAATAATAAATTGATTTCTCACAAAATCATTCTCATGAACAGGTCTGGTAAGCTCTGCAATAAACCGGTATCTTGTATCTAAAAGTATTTCAAGAATAATATCTTTTTCATCTTCATTAAGCGGGCGATCCGTCAGGCTGCCTATTACATAGACAATAAACGCATCCATGGCTTCCCAGGCTCTGATAAACCCTGCAAGCTCCACATCATTCAGGTGTTCTTCTTTTAATGTTCTCGCATTGTCATACACGGATGAAACATCTGTATGAATTCCGATTTGAACGGCCTTGTTCTGTATTTCAATATTTCCAGGTTTCATACTGCCTATCATTGTTTCAGCCTGGGGTTGTATTTTTTCAGGGAATATACCGGATAGAAAAAATTTCATATCATTCACACAAGGTGTAAGGTCAATCTGAATGGCATCAACATAGGTATGAACATTCCCCTTGATAAGTTTCCAGAGTGCTCCGGCAATTACTCCAGGTTCATGCTTATTGTTCAATACAATTGAGTCCCGGGTCTTAAATGAAAGTATCCAGTTTTCAGCTTCTATTACAGGGGTTTGGAAAAAAACAACATACCCCTCCCATTGAACAGGAAGGTAACAATCGTTCATAAAATCAGCCCCGGCTTTTATACGAACTTTTATTTCAAATCTTAAAAGGGAATTTTCTTCACTGAAGTCAGGATCACTTATTACAATTTTTTTGCACTCCTTTGGATCATTTAATAACTCAACTTCCTTTTCCGGGTTATTAAAAAGCTGAGACATTACAATTGATCTCAGAAGTGGATAATCAATGGTTATGGGAAGCGTTACATTTTTTGCCAATAACAGACCTGGCAGAAAAATAAAAATAAGCGTAAGCACTAGTATTTTCAATTTAATGCACAGGGTACAGCAGTTTTTATGTGCTAGCAGTTCAGGCATACAATTTGTGCATTTATTATTCATTTTTTTACAGACAACTTGATCATATAGCGATCTGATTTTTCAAAAGGAAGTTGGTAATGATTTGTCTGCAAATCAAATTTTTCTATAATGGCCGCGGTAATCTCCTGGTCTGCATGCTTTCCTTTCATGGCATAAATTGCACCTTTGTTACTTAAAAAAGGAGACGATAGTGCTATAAAATTTGAAAGTTCAGTAAAGGCACGCGATATGACTGCATCAAATTTATTTTTATACTTTTCGTTTTCATGAAGATCTTCAACCCTTGCATGGATGGCATCAATATTTTCCAAATATAATATTCTTATGATATGTTTTAAAAAATTGACCTTTTTTCGAGAGGAATCTATCAAGACAACTTTTAAAGCAGGCCTCATGATTTTAATGGGAATACCTGGAAATCCCCCTCCTGATCCCATATCAATCAGGCAGGTCTCATTTCCAAGAAAAGAAGCTGCTGCAATGGAATCGATAAAATGCTTTTCAGCAATGAGCAAAGGGTCTTTAATGGCAGTAAGATTTATTTTTTTATTCCATGCCATCAGCTCTTTTGCATGAAGGATCATCATATTGGCTTGATGGTCTAAAACACTGATATTTAAACTTTCTGATCCTATTTTTATACGTTGTTTACATTCCTGCATAGATTGTTCTGATAAATCATTCAAAATCAATAATTTTTACTTGACAAATTAGTGGGTTAAATATATTATTCCACGTTTCATAAGCTAAGTTTAACTTCGAATTCACACTAACAAAATCGTAATAATTTAGCAATATTAAAATACAGGGAAGCCTTTGACAACAATTGCATTCTAAAATTGTTTGACAAGCAAATTTTATATTCAAAGGATAATTTTAAAATGATCAGAGATCTAAAAAGAGTAAGAAATATTGGAATCAGTGCTCATATTGATTCCGGTAAAACCACACTGACTGAAAGAATTTTATTTTACACTGACAGAATACATAAGATCAATGAGGTCAGGGGCAAAGACGGAGTTGGTGCTGTCATGGATTCTATGGAACTTGAAAGAGAAAGAGGGATCACAATTGCATCGGCTGCCACCTATTGTGAATGGAACAAGCATAATATCAATATTATTGATACGCCGGGCCATGTTGACTTTACAGTAGAGGTTGAACGGTCTTTAAGGGTTCTGGACGGGGTTGTGCTGGTTCTCTGCTCTGTATCTGGAGTCCAGTCCCAGTCCATTACTGTTGACCAGCAGATGAAACGCTATAAAGTTCCCTGCATTGCCTTTGTTAACAAATGTGACAGATCCGGTGCCAACCCTGCCAAGGTAAGCAGGCAGTTAAGGGATAAGCTGGGCCATAATTCCGTTCTGATGCAGCTGCCCATAGGCCTTGAAGACAAACATGAGGGCGTTGTTGATCTTGTTGCCATGAAAGCCTATTATTTTGAAGGTGATAATGGTGAAAAGCTTGTGACTAAAGATATTCCGACAGAAATGATGGATGAGGCCAAAATTGCCCGGGAAGAAATGGTCGATGCGGTCTCTCTTTTTTCAGATGACTTGACCGATGCCATTCTGGAAGAAAAAACCATCACCGAAGAATTAATCATGGCTGCTGTTCGAAATGGAACCATTTCAAGACAGATGACCCCTGTGTTTCTTGGATCTGCATATAAAAACAAAGCTGTTCAGCCCCTGTTAAATGCAGTAATCAGCTATCTTCCCTCCCCTCTTGATATTGAAAATGAAGCCCTTGATATGGATAATAATGGAGAAACTGTTATTCTTGAAAGCAGCTTTGACAAACCAACAGTGGCATTGGCCTTTAAACTGGAAGACGGGCAATATGGCCAGTTAACCTATATCAGGGTCTATCAGGGATGTATTAATAAAGGCGACACCCTGGTTAATTCAAGGGATGGGAGAAAATTCAGGGTAGGACGTCTCATCAGAATGCATTCCTCTCAAACTGAAGAGGTAGAAGCCATCCCAGCCGGCCACATAGGTGCCATGTTCGGAATTGACTGCGCTTCCGGTGATACATTTGTATCACCAACAATCAATTACTCCTTGATTGCAATGCATATCATGGAACCTGTTATCTCTCTTTCCATTGTCCCCAAGGACAACAAAGCCCAGATTAACATGTCCAAGGCATTAAACCGGTTTACCAAGGAGGATCCGACTTTCAAAACCTATGTGGATCATGAAACCGGGGATACCATCATACAGGGTATGGGCGAACTCCACCTTGAAGTCTATGTTGAGAGGATGAAAAGAGAATATGGTGCTGAAGTTGATACGGGCAAGCCAAGAGTGGCATACAGAGAAACCATTACCAGAAAAGCTCTTTTTAACTATACCCATAAAAAACAGACGGGTGGTGCTGGACAATATGGCCGTGTGGCTGGATTTATGGAACCCCATGATGAAGAATTTGAATTTGTAAATAAAATTACGGGTGGCAGGATCCCCACTCAATATATCCCAGCCTGTAAACAAGGCTTTGAAGGGTGTATGGCTAAAGGCCCTAAACTTGAATTCCCTGTTACGGGCATAAAAATTACTATTGATGATGGCGCCTTTCATGCAGTAGACTCTTCTGAGATGGCGTTTAAATCTGCAGCAAGGGGGGCTTTTCTTGAGGCATATGCCAAGGCAAAGCCCGTCATCAAAGAACCTATCATGAAGGTTGTTATTGAAACACCCAATGAATTCCAGGGTTCCTGCATGGGCCTGATCAACCAGAGACGGGGTATTATTCAAGGCTCCCAGGAAGAAGGCGTCATGTCCGTGGTGGAATCTTTGGTCCCATTATCTGATATGTTTGGCTTTTCAACTGTTCTTAGATCTGCTACACAGGGTAAAGCACAATTTACAATGGAGTTTTCAGCATACAAACAGGTACCGCAATCTATTGCAGAAGAGATTGCCAAAAGAAAACTTGAAGAAAAAACACAAAAAAAATAAGCTATCTATATAAGAATAAGAGAGGGGTAATATGTTAAAAAATGATCTCATTTCAAAAAGCCCGGTTTCAAAAGCCATGGGGATTGAAACCCTGAAACAAGGCAGATTCGGTGCAGTCCTTTCAAGGGCTGGTGTTGGAAAAACAAGTTTTCTTGTTCAGATCGCGCTGACTCAGTTGTTAAACGATAAAAAAATACTCCATATCAGCCTTGATGAATCCATTGAAAAAATAAACTTAAGGTATACTGATGCATATACAAACCTTGTGGACAGTATCGGTTATGTTGATCCCCAGAAAGCCTTAAGGCTTTGGGAGGACATCAACCTCAATAAGGTTGGAATCAGCTATAATGAATCCACTTTTGATACAAAAAAGATCAAGGATTATCTTAAAAGCTTCAAAAAAGCAGATCTTGTTTTGCCTTCCACCATGGTTATTGACGGCTTGAATTTTGACAAGGATGTTTCAGGCATCCTTGAAGAACTTGAAAATTTAAACAAAGAATTTTCTATTTTTATCTGGTTCTCCATGAAAACCCACAGGGAAGAAAAATTAAGCCGGGATGGATACCCAGTTCAGCTTGATGCCCACAAAGAAAAGTTTGATAAAGCCATTTTTCTTCAGCCTGTGGAAAATAAAATAGAAGCAGTGATTCTAAAAGACGGTGACAAAACCGATCAAAGATACAGACTTGATCCTGCTACTATGATGATTGTTGAAGAATAAACAAACCCTTGTAATTATCCAATCCCCAAAAG
>JACKQG010002104.1_pt1 | contig 26490 bp, 21 predicted proteins | sample 8237621 | NCBI WGS metagenome assembly JACKQG01 (sample SAMN15677084, study PRJNA649215) | marine metagenome | biome: marine; feature: Black Sea; material: saline water; isolation source: suspended particulate matter (SPM) from the Black Sea western gyre | collected 2013-06-09/2013-06-10 | depth... | reverse complement strand
GACCAACTGCTGCCCTCGCTTTAAGCCAGATGGCTGGGATGATCAGGAGCGGCACTTCAAGGACAAGCTGTTCGTGAAAGCGAAAACACGCAGCCTTTTTCACATGCCGTTGAATATCGGCTCCGTGTTTCCAGAGACCTTCGCTGCGATTGAGCAGGTCGGTGCGCATGATGAGAACGACTTCATCGTACTATCGTATGATCCTTCGGCCTGGACTGGAGAGCATTACTTTTCCGTGAGTAAGGATGTTCCCGGCCAGGATATGGTAAAGATGACCGGTGATTATCTGACCCGAGTGTTTGAAGGGCCGTATAAAAATGCCCCGCAATGGGAAAAAGAAATGCAGACAGTGCTTAACAGCAAAGGCAAGCGCGCGAAGAAAACCTATTTTTTTTACACGACCTGCCCGAAGTGTTCCAAATTTTATGGAAAAATTATATGCTCGCCATATCAGAGCTTGAGTGAGTACGGGCTGTGGCTTCGTTAGTGATCAATTTTTTGAATTTGTGCAACAATCCGTATCATCAGCGCCGATCTTTTGCTTAGCCAGCTCCTGACGGGAATCCTGGATGATGAGTCTGGCTCCATTAAGCACTAACAACGCGATCAGGCTGCCGATAATCAGATCAGGCCAGCGATTATCCAGCTCCCAGACCAGCAAACCTCCCACGATAACCCCGGCGTTGGCGATGACATCATTCTTCGAAAAAATCCAGCTGGCCCGCATATGCACTTCACCATGCCGGTGCTGCTCAATCATCTTTAAACAGATGATATTGGCGACCAGAGCCAGCAGGCCGACACTGATCATCAGCATCGATTCTGGCTCACTCCCAAGCAGAATACGTCGAGCAATATCGATCAAAATCAGCAGTCCCAACAACAGTTGAAACAGGCCGCTGATCAGGGCTGCATGAGCCTTATGTGTGATGGTTCTGGCAACGGCATACAGGCCAATTCCATACACGATGGCATCGGCCAGCATATCCATCGCATCTGCAATCAGACCGGTCGATTGCGCATACCAGCCAATCCCGAATTCAATCACAAACATGAACAGGTTAATCGCCAGCAGCTTCACTAAAACCTGACGCTGGGATTGATCCTTAATTTCAATATGGCAGTCACAGTTACTCATCGCGCAATTTTAAAGGACTGGAAATTTCGTAGCAATGACTGTTTAGTGATGCTATGGGGGAGGGCAGGCCACAGATGATGTGATTCATCATACTGACTGCGGAATGGGAACTTTCACTGCCGAGATCTTGGGCGATCTGCTGTCCGGTAGCCTGAAAACGGCCAGTGTTGATGCGAGTGGCAGGCATGACAGTAATGCCGGTGGCGGAACCGCCGATGGTAAATTTACCAACTGGCTGACCATTAGCGATAATGCAAAGAGCGTAGTTTAAGACGTTCAGCGTATTCGCAGTAATTCGATGGTGCCCGCAGATCTTCCGATCTATGGCTATTCTATGACTGCAAAACCGGGGAGTTAGTGGGAATTGCGGAAGCCTCAGCGGCTGGTAGAGCCAGCTAAAAGTTATTCCTGAGTTTGTACACACTGAGTTCATCTGACGTATCCATCCAACGGATACGTTCAGATCAGGAAATTAGTCCGGTATGTCAAATATAGCGGTCTTTCCAGGCAGCGTGCTAGAATGGCTCTAGAGGCACCAACTTGCCGATTAAACAGACTCCTGTGAATGGCCGCTCTATCATCTACTGAGGCCTGGAAGTTGTCAGTTTAAATAGGACTATTTTTAGATTTCGTTAGATCGAGTCTGAACGAATGTATGCTATGCGCAATACGTAGTGATCGGTTTTACTGCTCTACCAGCTCCGATTCGGTTATGTCGTCGTTATCGTTTTCATCCAGCTCGTTGCCTTCCGGGTTAGTCAGCTGGTGCTGTTTGATGATGCGCCGGAGGCGGGGTCGTGATACGCCGAGGATTTTACAGCTTTCGCCCTTGTGCCAGTGGGTGGCATTCAGTACACGTGCGACATGGTATTTTTCCATCTCATCGAGGCTGGTATGGATCGGCAGGCCGCTTTCGATCGGGTTGTTTTCGCGCGCGCTGATATACTCTGGTATCAGATCCAGGGTGATGGTATCGGAGGGTGATAAGGCGACCGCTTTGGTTAGGATGTTTTCCAGTTCTCGTACATTACCCGGCCAGCGATAGTTATTGAAAGCGTCGATTACATCCATCGACAGGCGACAAACGCTGTTGTGCATTTCGCGGTTGATGCGTCCGAGCAGGGTTCTGATCAGATCCATCAGGTCTTCCTTGCGCTCTCTTAGCGGTGGAATGGTGATATTGACCACCTGCAGGCGGTAGTACAGGTCTTCCCGGAAGAGTCCTAGTTTGACCTTTTCTTCCAGATTGTCGTTGGTAGCGGCGATAATTCTGGCATTCGACTGAATCAGTTTCGTGCTGCCGACCGGGATGTATTCTTTTTCCTGCAGCACGCGTAGTAGCTTGGCCTGGATTGACGGTGACAGTTCGCCCACTTCATCCAGAAACAGGGAGCCATCCTGTGCCATCGCAAATTTACCACTGTGTTTATTCACGGCGCCGGTGAATGCGCCTTTTTCATGGCCGAACAGGTCGGATTCAAGCAGGGTTTCGACCAGCGCGGCACAGTTGACCGCCACATAGGGTCCGTTTCTGCGACTACTGGCTTCGTGGATAGCACGCGCCACCAGTTCCTTGCCGGTGCCGCTTTCTCCGCTGATCAGCACGGTGACAGGTTTGTTGGCAATGAGGCCGATGGTTTTGTAGATCTGGCGCATCGCAGAACTGTGTCCAGCCATACTGAAGCGGCTATTGCGGCGTTTATTGTGATCTTCTTCCTGAAATTTCAGGTTGGTACTTTCTTCATCGGAGCGTAGCAATGCACGCTCAACGGCCTGATCCAGTTCGTTGATATCGACCGGTTTATGAATGTAATCATCCGCCCCATTCTGCATCGCCACGATGGTGGTTTCCATATCATGATAGGCGGTGATCATGATGATCGGAATATCCGGAACCACTTCACGAAAATCGGCCAGACTTTCAATGCCAGATTTAATCGGCATCTGGTTATCCAGCAGTATCAGATCGATCGCATTGCCAGCGGCGGCGACCAGTCCATCATTGATGTTATGAGCCGTTATGACCTGATGGGAGAGGCTGCGAAAATGCACCAGCAGAGTTCTGCAGATGGCGACATCATCATCAATGATCAGGAGTGTGCTCATAGTTTGTTAGTATCTGAGAATGCTGGTTATCATACGTGACTGGAAAAAAAATAACTCAATGCGCTGGATCAATATTTAATTTAACGATGGCTGTGGTGCCTCCGTTTTCGGCGGGTAATAAGATCAGGGTGCCTCGTTGTAATTCTATAAAACGTTTCGAAATCGCCAGTCCAAGACCTGTTCCCTTGGCGCGTCTGGTATAGAAAGCCTCAAACAGTTCATCCGTATCGTCGATATCGACGCCACAACCATTATCCTGTATCGATACCTTGATGAAGGAGTTGCTTTCCCCCAGTTCCAGCTGCACGGTGATATTGATTTCGGGTTTGATGCCCGGCAGCGTTTCCACCGACTGCATCGCATTGGTGAGCAGGTTGGAAAATACCTGACGAAGTTTGGTCGGGTCGGCATGAATCAGGGGCAGGCCTTTTTCAAACCAGGTGTGAATTCGAGCTCCGGTGATTTCGGTACATTTCTGTACCAGACTGAGGCTGTGTTCGATGGTTTTTTTGATGTCGATCCAGTCCAGATGCAGTGCATCCGGGCGCGAGTAGCTCATCAGGTCTTCCAGGATCTCTTCCATATAGAATACCTGTTCCAGTGCGATCTGATTGAGTTCGAGAGCATCGTCATTACTGATGGTTAGGGGTTGTTGCTGAAAGATCTGCAATCCCATTTTTATCGATGAAAGCGGGTTACGTAAGTCGTGCGCGATCATATTGGCCATTCTACCGACGGTATTGAGTGCCTGATTACGACTGATTTCTTCATTGCGCTGGAGCAGTTCACTTTCCAGTTTTTTACGCGTTGTGAGATCAATGATGGCTGATATATTCAACTTTCCTTCCATGGTCGGGGTCGAGCTGACACCGATCTCAACCGGAAAAACTTCACCGGATTTTTTGTGGGCAAAATAATCTTTACTGGAAAGTTCAAGCTGATGGTGTAAACCAACCCGGTATTCATTTGCCGGGAAGTGTTCCTGCCAGGTCGCCTCTTCAGGGATGATGCTGAGTATATCCTTGCCGAGTAACTCATCCTCGCTGTAGCCATACATCTGTTGCAGGGTTTCATTGGCGAGCAGTATCTTGCCCTGATTGTCGGACATGACCATGGCCACAGGTGCTGAATTGAAACAATGTTTGAAGCGGTCTTCGAGCATTTTCTGTTCGGTGATATCTTCTTTCACGGCAAGAAAATGGGTAATTTCATCTTCCGCATTACGTATCCCGGAGATAGAAGCAGACTCCCAGTAAAACTCGCCATTTTTCTTGCGGTTATGGAAAATACCGCGCCAGGTTTCTCCTTTAATCACCTTTTTCCACAGTTTTGAGTAGTCTAGAGGGCTGGTCTCACCGGATTTCAGTACACGCGGATTCAAGCCTTTTATTTCCTCCAGGCTGTAGCCGGTCAGGCGGGTGAATTTAGGGTTGACGTATTCAATTTCTCCGCGGTTATTGGTTAGCATCACCGAAGCAGGGCTCTGTTCCACCGCTTCAGATAGATGGCGGATACGGATTTCGTTTTCACGAAACAGGGTAATATCTTCACCCATGAAAATCAGGCCGATGGTGTTATCGTCGGTATCGGTCATCGAGGTATCATGCCAGCGCATCAGGTATTCATTGCCATTACGATCCTGTAACCAGCTTTCGTGCGTGCTGGTTAGCTGACCCTGATCCCTGGTCTGCTCAAACAGCTTGAAACAGCACGCTTTAAAGCGGTTAACGACCAGGGTTTCGATCCAGTTTTTACCGATCAGCTGATCCCTGCTATAGCCCAGTAGATGGAGCAGGGCATCGTTGCAGAAGGTGATATTACCCTGCATATCAATGGCAATAATATTTAGCTCGATGGACTCGAATACCTTTCTGAAGTGCTGCTCAAACTCAACCTGTGTTTTCGCCATCTGATGACTGATTCTAAAGCGCGCCATGAGATAGGTGCCGATCAGAAAGATTACAAAAATGATTAGATACAGCACAGAGTTATTGCGTAAGAAGGATTTCGGCGAGTCGTCAAGTTCAGCCGGGGTAATATGGGAAATCAGCAGCCAGGGTCGGATTGACAGTACGGACAATTTTTGAGCACTGATATCATCCGTTTTGTCGCCGAGGTCCAGTCCAGGGTAAACAGTGGTAAAACTGAATAGACCAGACTCGTTGCTAAATTGCCCGGATGGGAAGGTGGAGACCTGCTGCCATTCCTGTCTATAGTCGGTCGCAAAGGTGTGCAGATGATCCAGCATGAAGCCCCATTCCAGATCACGATTATGATGACTTAACCAGTAACCTTCGTTATTCAGTAGCATGATGTTACGTGCGATGTTAGCGGTCGCCTTGCGGAAATTATCAAGCAGGTGATTGCCCAGATAATTCAGAATCAACACGCCGACTTTTTCACCGGATGAGTTGAAAACCGGTGTGCCAAATCGTATCACCGGTTTCAGTGGCAACTGGATATTGCCATGTTCAACATTCAGGTCGAAGCGCGAAATAAAGATTTCATTGCGATTCAGTAGCAGGCTTTCACTGAAGTAGTAGCGGCTGTATTTATTCTGCAGGAATTGTTTGGCAACGATACTGGATGTTCCCGCATCATTATTGATGCGGATAATTTCCTGGCCTTCCATGTTGATCAGGCGGATCTGATCGTAAATCTTTTTTTTGTTGGCAAACAGTAGAAAGTCGCTCGCCATGATTGACAGCGTATTATCGTCAAGATGATCAAAATAACCGTGCAGCTCAGCCTGACGGGCGAGAAAGTTAACATCTGACTGGATGTTCGACAGCTCACTGATCAGGGTGGTTTTTCCCAGTTCCAGGTTAAGGATTTGCTGGCTCTTCAGTTGATTGCTGGCGGCAGAAATGTAGACCTGGTAATGGATGGCGATGATGGTGAGTAAAATGATGCTGGCCAGCAGCGCATACCAAACACTCTGTTGAAAAATACGCTGGTTTTTACGCAGGCTTTGAGTCGGGTTATGGCTGATCATGAAGCAAGCTGTTCAGAACATTGATTGAGCAATAGATAGCGTAGCCGTTGCAGATAGTCAGACTGGCTTTCATCTTCAGTCCGGGGATGCAGGTATAGCAGTTTGGCCGCAATCATCGACGCTCTGCGTTGCGCGGGTTCAATGGTGCTGTTTTGATCGAGCAGCTTGTGCAGATTGAGCAGTGCTTGCTGCGGATCCTGGCAGTAGCGCGGAACGCTGACGTTGGCGGCATACCACTGCGCCATCAGTGAGACTGCCAGCAGGCTGAGCAGTACCGGAATAATCACCTTGAGCGGATTGAATGCGGGCTCAGCTGACTGCTGTGCTTCCGTTTTAAGGCTCATGGCTGCTTGATGCACGACTGAGTCAACGACAGGCTGTGCGAAGATGCTGCGGATAACTGTCCGGATAGTTGCAGACTGACCTGATCAGCGACCTGACTCGCCTGCAGAATGCGATCGCGGATGGAGATACCCTGCAGGTAATTGGCAACAAGGTGCAGCCCATTCGTAGTCATGGCGGTTTGCTGGATAGCCTGGGTTAATTGATGGTAACGGCCATGATACAGCGGTAGTCCCTGGGCATGGCGATTAATTCGGGTCATTTCGGGGTTTTGTTTTAAACCGCACAGTTTATTTAATGCGGCCAGGGTTTGATCGAGCAGCTGATCATCGGATTGCAATAGAGCATCGGGCTGTTTTGCGCCGCCGATAAAATGGCTGCTGAGTAGCTTGCCGGCGGGTGCGCGCTGATCAATCAGGTTACTGATGAACAGGCTGCCGCGTAGCGGTGTTTTAGCCGAAGAGGGCAGTAAAAAACCATTGCCCTGCATAACCGGTGAAAGTCCGGCCTGATCAAAGCCAAGATGAATCTGCGCGATCGGGGCATAGCGGATTTGCTCCAGCAGGCGCGAGAGTTCGGGTTGCAGCGGTTTTAACAGTCGGGCTGCAACCGGAGCCGGGGTCGATAAGATCAGCTGTCTTGCCAGTATCTGCTGTTCGCGTGTGTCGCTGTGGCTGCTGATTCTCCAGCCGTTGCGCGCGGGTTCGAGAGCCATCACCTGTTGAGAAGTCTGGATCTCGCAGAGTGGGTTTTCAGCCAGCACCTCGGTTAAAGTGCGCATGCCGCCATTAAAACTGAACGCTTGCTGCGCCAGACCGCGTTTTCCGGGGATTAACTTTTTAAGCAATATTCCGGCGCTGATGCTGCCAAACTGACGTTCGAGTGCGGTCAACCGTGGTAATACCGAACGCGCACAGGCCTGTTCCGGGTCACTGGCCAGCACCGCAGAAACATAGGGATCGATCGCCAGATCCAGTATTTCCTGGCCGAGTCGGCGTCGAATGAAATCGGCTACGCTTTCCGAATCGCTGTTGGTGCGCGATCTGAACGGCTCGGTTAATAGCTGCAGACGTGTTTTGAGTGAAAACAGATCGGAAAATAACAGACCGCGCAGGGATTCCGGCACCTGCTTTAAGGCATCACCTTTTAAAATATAACGACGGGAAATATTATTGCGCTCGATGCGATGCTGTTGCAGGCCTGATTGCTCGATGAACTGACTGACTCTGGCATTGAAATTGAGGATCATGGAAGCGGCATGATCGGTCACGTAACCATCCTTTCGTGTGCTGTGGATCAGGCCGCCGGTTCTGTCAGCCTGTTCCAGAATCGTCGTGCGGATGCCTTTGCGCGCCAGCCACCAGGCGCAGGACAGGCCGGAGATACCGCCCCCGATGATGACCACGTCACGATGCAGAATCATGATTCTCCTCCGAAGCCGGGACGTTTCCACGGCAGGTTATTGCCAAAGCGTCGTGCGGATAACTGCTGCATATGCTCTACGGTGATAATCTTTTCGCCCAGATCGAGCACATAGCTTTCGGTTCTTGTGCGAATCATCGCGCGGATAAAGCCGGGGATACGCTGCAGTTTTGCACTGGCAGCGTCCGACCAGCTCAGGCCCGCCGTGTCAAACCGGGTGATCGGTTCGATCACGCGGCCGTTTTGCGGGACATAGGCACACGATCTGTCCTCATCCATCAGACCGTGTCCGGATGCCAGTGGTCGAGCACGACAGCCACCGCACAGTTTCTGAAACTCACAGGCCCCGCACTTACCCTTCAGGCGAGGATTGCGTAATGCCAGAAAGTCATCCGCGCTCGACCAGATCTTCTGAAACTCCTGTTGCCGGATATTGCCGACCGTTTGTTCGATATAGGGGCAGGCGGTGACATCGCCTTCGGGGGTGATGCGGCAATAGTGGGTACCGGCGATACAGCCATCGCCATCGTTGCCGCTGATACGGTTGAGGGCTGACTCTGGGTCGAGCTGCCAGGCCACGCGTTTGAAATAGGGCGCGCAGCGCGGACGTATGATTAACTTTTGATACTTCTGCTGTAGCTCGATAATTTTTTTCAGGCTGGCTTCATAGTTCAGCGCAGAGATATTACCGACCGATTCGGCTCGACCGGTGCAGATGATGAAAAAAAAGTTAACCACGCGTGCTGCCGACATTTCGGCAAAATTAACAATATCTTCTATTTCATGCTGATTATCATCGGTGATGGAAAAATGAATCTGAAAGTCGAGCTGATGCTTGCGGCAGTTTTCGATGGCGTTCATGGTTTTTTGCCAGCTGCCGGGTTTGCCGCGAAAACGGTCATGCCGTTCCGGGTCGAGCGAATCGACGCTGATGCCTATGCCCATCGCACCTGCCTGTTTCAGCGCAATGACACGTCGTTCGGTGAGCAGGGCACCATTGCTACCGATTACAATCATCAGACCGAGAGACTTGCCATGCGCGCAGATCGTTTCCAGATCGGTTCTGATCAGTGGTTCGCCGCCGGTGAGCACCACCAGTGTTTCTGCATGATGCTGTGCGATCTGATCCAGCAGCTGGTTCACTTCAGCCGTGGTTAACTCGTCGGCTGATGGCGTGGTTAAAGAATGCGCGTCCAGATAGCAGTGATCACAGGCCAGGTTGCAGCGTCTGGTCAGATTGATGGCGATGATCTGAAGCTTATCGACGGTCATGTTGTTTCATTCAGTGTTATTCAACGACTGTTTCTTGGGTCGTCAGGATCCAGGTGAAACTGACCGCTCTGGCTCCATTTGTTTTTGATCTGATCTACGGTTTCAGCTGTTACTTCGTTGTTTCCATGCTGAGCGGCCCAGGTTTCTATTTCCTGTATCAGCATGCCGCGAATCATATCCGGTGCATTGCCGAGACGGTCTCTGGCAGCCTGCTGCCAGGGCATACTTTCCTCAACTTTGGCGGAACCCTTGTGAAAGGTTTTCTGAATATTCGAGACAAAGTCCGGATCGATGGAATCCAGTCCCATCTTGCGTGCGATGGTTTCCATTGCAGTTACGGTCATATCGCGACAGTAACCAGCAGGAATATTATCGAGCAGTTCACGTGTACCCGTCAGCCATCTCATTGCGGCGGGCTGTTGCTGCTGTTCCGGCTGGATGGACATCCCGGCGAACGGACATTTTCCGGCTTTAGGTGCGGGCTTTTCGCCCTGTTCAACCTGTTGCTGCATGGTTTGACGTGAAATTTCCAGACCCTGTTCGGCAACTTCCAGCGTGATCCTGCTGAGTTGTTGCTGGCGCGCATAGCCTTCGATATTCTTTTTAGCCGAGTCGCGCATAAAGCCTTCTGGCGCACGCATCAGACGCGCGATTGCACTGGCTTCCCAGTGTAACTCGGCAGCCGCCATGAACGCCTGAATATGCTCTGCTTCGACGACAAAGGTATTATCGGCGCGGGCTTTTTTCTCGGCTCTTCCTTTCAGGTTTTCGCGTAGCGAATCATCCGTTACCTGCTGTAGCAGTGCCTCGGCTACTGCTGTCCAGTGCATCGGCTGGCGCGTCACCGAGGGCTTTAGTTCACCCCGATCCGACGCATCGACGATTTCCTGCAGTGCATTTTCAGCATGGCTCGGCATCAGTTCGGCGGTGGCCTGCTCAACGATACTTTCGGTGATGACGGTGTGGCCTTTCTGCTGGGCATAACGCAGTATCGCCATGCGCGCCATTGGGCGTACAAAATCAGGCACTTTGAGCATCCGTATTTCGGCTTCAATCGACCAGGAAGTGGTGGCTGCGGCAATCATTTCGAGACGCGGTTGATGTTCCTGCATGCCCAGAAATATTGAACAGTTGACGTTGCGCAGCAGGTTTTCTGCATTGCCGCCGATATCCAGATCGGGGTCGGCATGGATGCCCAGCTTGCCGATCATCAGCAACGATGGATTGATTTCGGCGACATATTTCTCGATCGCGTCATAGGCTTTGCCATCGAGCAGTTTTGTCTCGATGCTGACGCCATAATCATCGGCAATTGACTGGGCGACTTCCAGATGGCCCTGATAGATTTTGGCCAGACCGGAATCGATGATGTCTTCGTGCAGCTTTTCCTGCTCCTTAAACTTGAATACTTTACCGGCTTCTTCTGACAGCACATCCGCAATCTTGTTAAACGCGACATAGTGGTAATAGGGATCAAAGGTGGCAATCACCTTAATCGCTACATTCCATTCTCTGGCCAGTGAAAAGGCACACAGCAGAGCGCCATAGGACTTTCTGGAGCCGTCCAGAGCCACCACGATCGGACCTTCACTCAGCGCACGCTGTGGTTGTTTAATAATCAGAGTATCGATCAGGGTGCGACGTACGGTGCGGTCACACACACTACCGATACGACTGCCGCTAATGGCTCCGACCCCGATTGCTCCCATGATCAGCAGTTCGTAATCACCTTTATTCGCTTCGTTGACCAGTGCACGGTAGTTTTTACCTTCCAGCGAAGAGCGATAGAATTCAATATTGTGTTTACGGCAATGCCTGTCGATCTGATCCAGGTAAGAGTCGGTGATGATCGACAGACCTCGCGTAATCAGGTCATCGTGTACTTCACGTTGATGCTCCAGTTCCTGCTCAACACGGTACTGTTGCGGTAGGCCGCCTTCCATCTGACGAAAGCGCAGATCATGCATTTTGGCCGCATAGGCGTGGGTACCGGTAATCTTCGCGCCCCATAGCCTGGCCAGGCTGACGGCTTCCTGTATAGCCTGATTGGAATGATCGGAAGAATCTACCGCAACCAGGATCGAGCGGTATTCGGTCAGTTCCTGCAGGGGTTCAGTTTGTTGTTGAGCACTTGCAGTCATAGGGTTTCGCCTGGGTTGTAAATTAAAAAAGGTTGTTACTTATCCGCTGTAAAAAATCTGTAACAACTCACCACGAGGTTAACGAAGAGATGAATAACCAGCAGTTTTATTGATTCGCTTCGTGCTCATCGTGAGCTTCGTGGTAAAAACTAATCGAGCTAAGTGAATACAAATGTTTCAGGTAAAAAATAGCCAGTAGCCGCAAAGGTAGCTGATGACCAGAATATTCATCGCGGCACCGGCCAGCACGAAATAATCGAAGCCGGTGAAGTTCTGTAGCCAGTGCTCGTGAAGACTTTGTTTCATTAATCGTTTACTTCAATCGTTATTTTGAATCGCTAATTAAGCACGAAGAGCAGGAACGAGTTGTATGCATAACGCCGTGCTCTGCATGGTTATCTGGAATTTATTCGCTAAAGCTGAAATCGACGGTCTGACTGGCTCCAGCACTGACATCAGCACTGCCTTTTTCAGTGCCCAGAGTTCCGTGAAAGGCCATGACCTTGTATTTACCGGCAGGTATGTTGTCGATGCTGTAACTGCCGTCTTCAGCCACCAGTGCGTAGTAAGGATTTTTGGCGACAAATACAAAGCCATGCATAAAGTCATGTGCATCACATTCGACTTTCATGCCGACGCCACGTTTCAGCTCGACATTTTTGTTGATGGTGCCTTTATCCGGCTGGCTCATATTCATTACGGTCTTTTTTGCCTTGCCGATAATTTCATAGGTATGGATGTTATGCATGACCGGGTCTTCATTCACGATAACGGCATTATTATCGTTATGCATAATCTGCATGTAGGGGACGAACTTACAGCCTTTCTGCACGATGCTGGCTTCTTTTTCCGCTTCGTTGAAGGCCTTGCCCTGATTGATTTTGTCGAGGTAAACCACGACTTCGGTAAGCGCGCCGTTATTCACGCGTACATAATCGATCTCACGATTGCCGTCACCGCAGACATCGTTATCCTTGGCTATTTTAAACACCAGCGGGGCCGGGTCATTGCCGGTAAAAGAGACTTTTCCGCTGATACTGCCGCCGTGGCTGACTTCTACCACCTGATATTCTTTCGCGGCAAACGCCGACGGACTGCTGATGACGGCCATGCTCAGGCCGGCTAATAAAGTGAGTTTTTTGATCATAGTATTTTCCCTGAATGGTTTAGATTTTGACTCATCGGTGGTTTAGTTAAGAGTTGAGACGGATGAGGCTGCACGGTACATTTCTTCCAGCATTTCAATCGCAAAACGTCGTTCATAACTGGTGCTCAGCTCGGACAGTAGTTGCACCAGTCGCTGCGTCCCCATTTCCGGTTCTATCGCTTTCAGGACTAGTGCCATATCACGGGTTCTACCACCCTGATTATTAAACGCGGCCTGTACGATATGCTCGATGGCTTTTTGGATTAAAGTCTGTTGCTGACTGATTTCTTTTGATTGCAGGCAGCGCTTGAGGTTGTTGACCGCACTGAAACGTACGCCGGCTTCTTTATCCTGCAATAGATCGATCAGTAGATTGACCCACTCGGTGAGTGTCGGTGGCGTTGCAGGGAGGTGAGCGTTTTTGAGCAGTGGAAGTCCGTCCAGGGTCAGGTCGGTGATCGATTCAATCGCCTGAATCCGGATCGCGCTGCGCTCATGCTCCAGCGCTGAAAGTATGATTGGAATTGCTGCGCGGTTGCGAATCGCTGCCAGTGCCCGGATGCAGGCCAGTTTTAAATCCCACTGCGGGTTATGGTACTGGGTAACCAGCCCACCATAGGTGTATTCAATGCCTGCGGTGTCCGGGTGTCTGAGTGCAATCTGAGCAATCGACTCTGCGGCACAGGCACTCAATTTCAGGTCCGACGCATTCAGCGCCGAAATCAGGCCATTCACCACCAGTGTCGTTTTTTCTGCGCTTAAACCAGCAGGCAGGGTGGACAGAACTCTGGCCGACTGACGCCGGATATCCTGTGCTACCGAAATATCCCGATCCTGGTTGAATAGCCAGTCACCACGCGTAATATTGTTTTGCACCAGTTGATGATATTCCTGCATGGCTGGATCATCCTGTTGCTCTGATTCATCTATATGAGCCGGGTCATTGAGGTTTTTCTCCTGTCGCGCACTGTCCTGCATAATAGATTCCAGGGTCGACATGGCTTCGACTTCAACCACTTCTTCAGCGTCATCGCCTGCCGTTTCTGTCTCTGCTGGAGTTTCCGTTTTGCCGGTGATTGTGCTGACTTCAACCTCCAGTACCGAGCGACCGTTGAGGGTATCGACGATGATATCGACCGGCATACGGGTGTAGGATGCATCGACTTCGGCCTGATGTAGGTTCGCCTGCAGTTGATTCAGGGTTTTCAGGGTTAACAGTCTGACGGACGCTTCAGGATGATTCAGTAGCTGCGTCATCAGGCGTGACAGATCGATACCCCAGCGTGGTAAAAGTGCCAGTGTATTGATACAGGCTTTAAGGATCTGCTGTGAGAGTTTTGGTCGGGCGATGAGTTGTATCAACTGGGTTTCGGCCAGTTTTGAATCCGCCAGTTTTAGCAGCAGTGGAATACCGGCGAGTATAACCTGCTCGTTTTTATCGTTTAACGCATTGTTGATATGCAGGGTTAACTGGCTATCATCGAGCCGAATGGCTTCGGCCTGCAGCGATTGTAGATAGGTAGATCGGACAGCGGCATCCGGATCACTCAGCAGTCGATCGTTGATGTCAGACTCCTGTCCGGGTGTTTCATGCGCTGGGCTCAAGGTATCAAAGGCAATAATCGCAGCCTGGCGGACTTTTTCCGAGCGGTCTTTTTTTAATAGCTCGATGGCGCTTAGATATTTGACCGCTTTACGCGAGACTATAGCCTGCAGGGCATTCAGGCGAACCTCATCGGACATATCGGTGAATGCAGCGGCGAGTGCCTTCAATGAGGATTCGGAGCTGGACAGTGCCAAGGTGAAAGCCGCTCTGCGGCGCGACAGGGCCGAACCGGTTTTAAGCTGGTCGAGCACAATCTGCTCTCCTGCCGGGCCGATATTTACCAGTGCCTTCAGAATGTCGTGTTCGATATCAAGAATATCCGCGCTATCGAGCAGGCTCTTTAGCATCCGGGTAGCACCTTCGGCTTTCATGTTGCCAAGTGCAACCACAGCCTGCTGTTGCATGTCCCACCACGCATCCCAGTCATCATTATTATCGATGATCATGTCGGTTGGTTGATGTTCTGCGATCTCCAGTAAAATCGGAATACTGGCCGGGCTCTGGATATGCCCGAGTGCCTTGACGATGGCAGTTTTGAGTTCGCCATCCGGGTCGTTTTTTAAGGAGTCGATCAGCTGTGGTACGACGTCGATCGCATTCAGCCTGCCGAGTGCCTCGGTAGCATCGATGCAGACATCGATATCTTCATCGCGCAGATGTGAAATCAGATCGTCGATCGCTTCGGTCGCACCGATCGCGCCGAGTGCTCTACAGGCATTACACTTATCTACTTCATCGCCCTCGCTTAACAGGCCCCGCAGACTATGGATAACGCTGCTCCGGGCAGGACTGGTACTAAGTGTTAAGTCGTTTGAGTTAATGATCACGTTGGATATGCCCTGGGTTAGTTAAGGCAGACGTAGCATAAACAATGCCAGTAATCAGATTACGAGTCTTAATCTATTGATTATTAACACTAATTTCGACTTTTTAAGTTGCCCTTAAGTCCCTGCTGAATGTAAGAGTTGAACAAAACGTTTCATTCTGTTTCGGCCTGTTTTAGCGTTGAACGATCTGTTCAATCCACCCATTTAGCATGATTTGATCAATCCTGTTTTCCAGCTTGAACGGATCGTTAAGCGTTTGAAGGCGGTTTGGGATTATTTAGCAGTCCTTAAAAACTGTATTCGGGATTAACTATTGGCTCTATCTAGTTGAATTATAGGAATAAAAGTTAATACAGGGTTCTGGCTGCTAAATATCCATGATCTTTGGCAGGGTATTTGCACATGCCAGCATACCTTTACTACGGGAAATTCCATGTCGCAAAAAACCCACGATCCTTCTGCCGATCACTCTGATGAGACAGTCAGCTGGGGGCCAAAACTATTTTACGGTGTGCTGATCGCGGTGCTGATTTTCTTCTGGTGGTTCGTGATTTATTCGCACGGCGTTGTCGCAACCCACTGACAGGATTAATGATGAAGAACAAAGCTTTTTTAAACTGGATAGTTGCCGCTATTATCGTACTGGGACTGTTTTACGCCCTGAATCACGGCGTCATGTCGATGCAGGGCCTGCCGTTAAATATCGACCTCACTCCCGCCCAATGAAAATGAAGTGGCTCAACAATAAGCTCATCCACACTTTCGTTACGGCCTTGTTGCTGGTGGTACTCAGCAATAGTTTCAGTCTGGCTTTATCGAATTCTGTGCATGCGGCTGAGTCCAGCACCGATCTATCCAGTGTTGAAGCACGAATCCGTCCGGTAGACCGTGGCGGTCTGGGTGCCGAGCAGTTTCGACTCGAGGAAAAACCGGCCGCCCGCATGCCCTTTCCGGCGCCGCGTCTGAAGAAGGGCGACTATCCGCGCATTATGGGGGTGAGTAGTCGCTCGATTGTCTGGGTGCTGGCCCAGATGCACCTGTTCTTCGCCGCTTTTGTGCTTGCGGTACCGTTGTTTGTGCTGGTGATCGAATGGATCGGGGTTAAAAATAACGATGAGCGTTACGACGATATGGCGCATGAATGCATGAAGATCAGCATGACGGCGTATTCGATCACCGCGATCTTCGGGGGCAGTCTGGCGTTTGCGCTATTTCTGCTGTACCCGCAGTTTATGGCGTATATGTTCAACGTGTTCGATACCCAGGTATTGATCTACGCCTTCCTGTTCTTTGCGGAATCGGCCTTCCTGTATATCTATTACTACAGCTGGTATGCCTACCGCTACGGGAATAAGAAATGGGTGCACCTGACCCTGGGCCTGATGCTGAATGTGACCGGTACTTCGATCCTGTTGCTGGCGAACGCGTGGGTGACTTTCATGATGGCACCGAGTGGGGTGAATGAAGCCGGGGTTGTGACTGGCACGATCTGGGATATCATGCGCGGCCCGTTGTGGAACCCGATCAATCTGCATCGCTTCATCGCGAATATTGCGTTTGGCGGCGCGCTCATCGGTGCCTATGCGGCTTACAAGTTTCTCTCATCCACCGATCTAAAAGCGCGCGCACACTACGACTGGATGGGTTACACCGCTAACTTCATCGCGATTCTGGCTTTCCTGCCGCTGCCTTTTGCCGGTTACTGGCTGATGGCCGAGATCTACGCCTATTCACAGCAGATGGGAATCACCGCGATGGGTGGCATTCTGGCCTGGCTGTTTATCGTGCAGGCGGTACTGATCGGTACCATCCTGCTGGCCGGTAACTATTATCTGTGGTCAGGTATGTCGCGCACCCGAGGTTCTGAACGCTATAGCTGGATGATCAAGTATATTGCGCTCGTGCTGGTGACCTGTTTTCTGGTCTGGGTTACGCCGCATACGCTGATACTGAATGCCTCTGAAATGAAGCTGCTGGGCGGTAGCCATCATCATCTGCTGGGGCCGCTCGGCATCATGCCGGCAAAGAATATCGCGGTGAACCTGATGCTGATCTTTACCTTTCTGTCGTTTCAGCTGTACCGCCGTTCTGATAAGGAAGTCACCGTCAGCTGGGCCGGTTTCGGCAATGCGCTGATGGTGTCGATCTATATCGTCGCCATCGTCAACGTGATCTTCGCCGGTGTGTACTACGGTTATTTCACCAACACCGTGTACAAGGTTGGCTCCAGCGTGACTCAGGTGGTTTCCACTCTGGTGGTCATTATTGCCGGAGTCACTATCGATACCTTGATGTTCAAGGGCGCGAAGCAACAGCCATCCGAGTGGGGCAGGGTCTCCAATCGCGCGCAGTATGCCCTGTTTGCGTTGCCGGTGGCGTTTACCTGGCTGATGGCTTTGATGGGTTATGTGCGCTCGTCGGTCAGAACCGACTGGCATGTGTATACCGTGATGAAGGATAACTCGCCGGATAACTACATCCCCGCCATCGGCTACGCTGGCAATATGATGACGATCGTGACGGTGCTATTTCTGCTGTTTGTGCTGTTCATCTTCTGGGTGGCTTCACTGAGTGATAAAAAGCAGGCACGTCCCGCTTTTCTGGATCGGGAGACGGCATGAAACCCATATTTCACAGACAGGGCGGCGCGGTGTTGCTGAAGGTTATGCTATTTAGTCTGGGCCTGACGCTGGTGTTCACGCTGATCGCGAACCTGTTGCCACAGGTGGAAGGCGAAGCCGCACAGGAGCAGGAGATTGATCTCGGTGCACTGACGATGGATGGATTCGTTTCCCTCGGTGAAACCTTATTTTCCGGCAAGGGCACCTGTACCCTGTGTCATAACAGCATGGGACGTGCGCCGGATATCCTGCAGCTGGATATGGTGGCGATCGCTAAAGAGCATCTGGCGGATGAGACGTATCAGGGCGCGGCCACTTCGGTGCAGGATTACCTGCGTGAATCGATGCTGCAGCCGAGTGTGTATGTCGTGAAAGGATTCGGTCAGAAAGGCAGTAACGACACGGTGTCACCGATGCCGGTGGTGAACAAGGCGCCGATTCAACTGACTGATGTAGAGATCGACGCGGTGATCGCCTTTATGCAGGCGAAGGATGGAAACGACGTCACGGTCGCCCTGCCGCAGGGATTGCCAGCGAGCGAGGCTGCACCGGCTGCGGGTGCTAAACAGGCGGTCGTTGCGGCATTACCCGCCGAGACTGCTGAGCAAGCCTTCAGCAAATTTAGCTGCACCGCGTGCCATAGCGTTGCGGGCACTACCTCACCGGTTGGACCGGAACTCAACACGATTGCCTCGCGCCTGGATAAAGCGCAGATACGCCAGAGCATTCTGGACCCCAACGCGGTGATTGCCGAGGGATTCGATGCGGGCATGATGCCGCTCGACTTCGCGCGTAAAATGACCATCAGCGAGCTCGATCTGGTGGTGAATTATCTGGCCGCTGAAGCAGCGGCTTCTCAGTCGGGAGGACAGTAAGCATGCGCATTCCGGCTTTATTACAGGCGACTCTGGTGGTTGGGGCCGCCTATCTGATTTTCGATAATGCTTTCCCGCCGGTATTGCCACTAACCCTGATGATTCAGTACATGATCATTACGGTGATCGGTGTACTGCTGTATTTCTCCTTTAATGACCAGCGCTGGGCAGAATTTCTGGCGCCGATAAAAGCGTTATTAAGAGACGATAAGTTGTGGCTGCTGCGCGGATTGTTTTTGCTGGCGATACCAGGTCTGGTGGGATGGGTCAGCTACCAGATGATTCGGCCAACGCTCGATTCTCCGATTGAGCTGCGTCAGGTGCATCCGGCCCCGCCATCCAGTTTCAAGGCCTATAACAAAAGCTATAACCTGTCCACGCTGGAAAACCCGTTACGTGATCAGGTGATCCAGCAATACCGTTCAGACAAAGAGGGCGCGCTGCAGGTTTATAACGAGGCAGTGTCTGCCGGGCGTGATGTGTACTATCAGAACTGTTTCTTTTGTCATGGCGATCTGCTCGATGGCAAAGGTCATTTTGCACAGGGTTTTACCAACCCCTTACCGATCAATTTCCAGGATGTCGGCACCATCGCACAGCTGGAAGAAGCCTTCCTGTTCTGGCGTATTGCAACCGGCGGACCTGGATTGCCGAAAGAAGGGACGCCGTGGAATTCAGCGATGCCGGTCTGGCATGAGTTTCTGAATGAAGATGAAATCTGGCAGGTGATTACCTTTCTGTATGATTACGTCGGACAGGTTCCACGCATCTGGGATCAGGATAAATCGCGCACCGCAAGCACCATCAAGGACGATCTGATCAAGCAGCGCAGTACGATGCAGGGTAAACAGCTTTACGCACAGCGCTGTCAGGTATGCCACGGTGAACAGGGTCTGGGTGACGGGATCGCTGCAGAGCTGATGTATCCGAAACCGCGTGATTTCAGCCTGGGTCTGTTTAAGTACAAAACCACGCCGGGTACGCTACCGCCGAGTGATGAAGATCTGTTCAATACCATCAAGTATGGCTTGACGGGTACGGCGATGCCGGGCTGGAGTACGGTGATGAGTGACGCGCAGATTAATAGCCTGATCAATGTCATCAAGGGCTTCGATATTGCTGCGACCTGGCCGCCGGAAGATGCAGACAGCGATGCCTTTGATGATGAAGGGCGTTATACCAAAGATGATTTTATTTCGATTACAGAGCACGAACCGGTCGCCGGCATGATCGATTACAGCCCCGAATCGGTTGCACTGGGTAAAGAGGTATTCGATAAGGCCTGCAACGAATGTCATGGCAAGACCGGCAAGGGTAATATCACCTCGGGCAAGAAGCTGGAGGATGACTGGGGCAACCGTATCTGGCCGCGCGACCTGACCCGTCCGTGGACTTATCGCGTATCTGAAGTTGCGCATAAAGATCCACTGCAGGCACGTAGCCAGACCATTCAGCGAATCTATCAGCGCCTGTCGATTGGCATCATCGGCACCCCGATGCCGGCACATCGAGCGGTGGAAGAGGGTAACAAAGATCCGGTCAGCCTGGACGATCGCTGGCACGTGGCGAACTATGTGTATTCGCTGCGTGAAAGTGGCGTTCCGCCTCCGGGCGAAAGCAATGTGTTATCCGCCACGCGCATGGATAAGCTACCGCTGGACGAACATTCAGAGCTGTGGAATCAGGCGACGGCGGTCAGCTTCCGTCTGGTGCCGAACATCATCAAGGGCGAGCGATATTTCACCCCGTTATCGGATGCGGTGACGGTACGCTCGATCTATACACGCGATAAAATCGCCTTCCTGTTGGAAGTGGGAGATAGAACCGATAGCCGTCCCGGAGAAGAAATCTCGGAAGGGATTCAGGATTCAAATCTGACCCTGTACCCGGATGCACTCGCGCTACAGTTTCCCAAACAGGATGCGTTTGAAACCTCGCCGGTACTGAAGCCTTTATACCGTCATGGCGACAACAAACACCCGACCACGATCTGGTACTGGAATGCGGGCAGTATCGAACCGCAACTACCGGCAAGCGCGACCCTAATCGATGCCAGCGGTCCGGATCAGCCGTTACAGTTTCGTTCAGAAGCGGATCTAGTTGCAGCAGGCAGCTGGCAGCAGGGGCAGTGGAAGGTCATGTTCACCCGGCCCAGACACAGCAAAGGTACGGACGATGTCAGTTTTGACGAAGGCCAGTTTATCCCGCTATCGTTTGCGAACTGGGATGGCAGCAACGGTGAAGCAGGTTCGCGGCATACCCTGACCACCTGGTACTGGCTGGTATTGCCACCTGACACCAACATGACCCGTATCATCGGCATCCCGATGCTGATAGCGATGCTGGTGTTTTTTGCAGGATTATGGCTGATACGTACTCAGCGTAAACTGGCCGTGAAATAAGTTGTTGTAAGGCTTCTTAACCCGAATCAAACTATTCAAAAGCCCGATGAAAATAATAAAATAAAATTTCAGCAGGCTCTTCTGGTGAGCCACTGAGTGGGTATAATCAGGACGAGTTGAAAAAGAGATAAGTGAATATGAAGCACAGAAATTATATTCAGCGACTAACCACTACAAATACCAGATCAGTAACAGCCCTCCATGCAAAGCCAATAGTACGGTCATTTTCGCTATTTCTACTCGAAACACATCCGGCCGGATTTCTATTCGATGCTCGACGGCTATTCTTGCCACTCCACAATAATCTCAGGCTCAGCCTGATTCACGATCCGCAAATCTACTACGATGAAAATTTTATCGTCATTGAGCGGGAGGCGCATAGAGTGGAATTCATACCGGGACAAGATAATGGCGTCCTGTCGCAAATGAATGATCTCTTATTCCGTGGGAGAGGTTTGAGATGAGAGGTTGGTTAACGAGCTAGATGCTATGAAAAATATTTATTACGCTCATTCTGGTAAAGAGGCAGACAAATCGGATTGGCAATTACTATCTGATCACTTAATCAAAGTGGCGGAAATTGCCTCAATGAATAGTAGCTATTTTAATGCAAGTCACTCTACTGTATTGCTGGCTTGCTAGATGATCTGGGTAAATACACTAGAGAGTTTGCCAAACGTCTTGAAGGTGGTGCTCGGGTTGATCACGCTATAGCAGGAGCAAAGATAGCGGTCGATAAATGGGGGCAATTAGGCACCGTAAGAGAGCTGATTGCATAAACAATAGTCTGGAGCGGACTGGTTGCTTTGCTGCCAATCTCGAATAATATCCTGCCATTCGGTACGGTGGCGTCTGATTCGTGCGGGTGTTTTCATCGGGGTAACCTCGTTGTGTTTGAACGAGCGTCACTGTATCGGGGTAAAGGGCTGGTGAATAGAACGCCATAGAATGACCGCTTACGCATTATCGGCTATTACGTTTAAATTGAACACAAGTTCGATAGACGAAGTTGTTGAACAAATAAGCAATGCCTATAAATCATTTGGTATTCAATAAATATAGATATGTAAAAGTGCTAGTGCAGTTCTGGTAATAGCTCAACTGCCTATATCAGACATTTATATTTAAGCAACGTCAGGCAAGTGAATGCCAAGAGCAGCCAAACGGACGATCAGCCTCAAATAACAGTAATCGGCAGGATAGCGGTCATCCGCAATTTAGTGGAAGCTCAGGATAGTAACGACTCAGTTGTGCCAGTGGACTAAACCGCTATCGCGGTATTGTGAAGCAGCGTCAGGAGCGGTTTTCTTCCTTAATATAGTGCCATCTCTTATGTTTGAAGCACGAGGCAATCGGCCTCGCTTCAACACAGGAGAAGCATCATGTCACAAGCGACTCAACAACCAATCAGCACTTTGCGTCAGCGCTTAATCGAAGATATGCAGTTGCGCAAGCTCTCACCCAAGACTCAATCTGCCTATATCCGAGCCATTAAAAAGCTGGCCGCTTATCTGGGCCACTCACCCGATACCGCGACTCGAGAAGACCTGCGCCAGTTTCAACTCTACCTGGTCGAACAGGGAACCTCCCGCATTACCATCAATGCCACCGTCACTGCACTGCGGTTTCTGTTTGAAGTGACGCTGGATCGACAGGATGTGGTCGATAAGCTCAAAACGGTACCGGTGCCGCGTAAATTACCGGTGGTATTAAGCCGGGAGGAAGTGCGTAGGTTACTGGAAGCGACGACCAGTCTGAAGTACAAGGCCGCGTTTTCGGTCGCCTATGGTGCAGGCCTGCGCATCAGTGAAGTGACCGCACTGAAGATTAGTGATATTGACAGCAAGCGTATGACCCTGCATGTGGAACAGGGTAAGGGGCGTAAAGACCGTTATGCGATGTTATCGCCAATGTTACTGAGCATTCTGCGCGCCTGGTGGCGTGAAGGACACGCCAGGGGGCTGATGCTTGATCGCGGCTGGTTGTTTCCGGGTCAGAACCCGGTCAACCCCATCACTGCTCGCCATTTATCGCGTGCGATTCGCGCTGCCGCGGCGGATGCCGAGATGGACAAGCGTGTCACCATGCATCTGTTGAGGCACAGCTACGCCACCCACCTGCTGGAGCAGAAAGTCGATATCCGCGTGATTCAGGTACTGCTTGGTCACAGCAAACTCGAGACCACCAGCCTGTATACTCAGGTGGCCACCGATGTGTTGCAGGAAGTGACCAGTCCACTGGAGACCCTGTCACTACCGACATAAGGTGAGTCATGCCCCGACCACGCCTGGAGGTGGCTGACATCTTGCGGGCAAAGGGTAGCGACTGGCGAGCGGCTCATCTGGGTCATATCAGTCTGGATCAGTATCGCGTGATGAATGCGATCGAACGCTGTCGCAGTGCGACACTCGGCGGTCATGTCTTGCAGTGTACAGACTGTGGTTATCAACAGATTGCCTACAACTCCTGCCGCAACCGGCATTGCCCGAAGTGTCAGGGCAGTGCGGCCCATCGCTGGCTCGAAGCGCGTCAGGTCGATCTGTTACCGGTGGAGTATTATCACCTGGTGTTTACCTTGCCGGCGCCGATCAGTGATCTTGCCTATAGCAACAAGGCCGTGATCTATACCCTCCTGTTCAAGAGCACAGCCGAGACCCTGCAAGTGATCGCTGCTGATCCAAAACATCTGGGCGCCAAAATCGGTTTTACGCTGGTGTTACACACCTGGGGATCGTCGATGACGCATCATCCCCATGTGCATGGCATTGTACCGGGTGGTGGCCTTTCCATGAATGGCGAACAGTGGGTTCAGTGTCGGCCAGGGTTCTTCCTGCCGGTACGGGTCTTGTCACGCTTGTTTCGGCGTCTATTTCTGCAGCGCCTGCAGGATGCCTATCAGCAGGGTGAACTGAAGTGCTTCGGGCAGCACCGGCCATTAAGATCAGCGCAGGCCTTCCTTGATTGGCTTCAGCCATTGAAAAAGATCGACTGGGTGGTGTATGCCAAGCGCCCTTTTGCTGGACCTCAAGCGGTACTGGCTTATCTGTCACGTTATACCCACCGCATCGCCATCAGTAACAGTCGGCTACTGCGCTTCGATAAACAGGGCGTCACCTTTAAGTGGAAAGACTATCGCTGTAAAAAACGCCAGCGCTACAAGACCATGACACTGGATACGGATGAGTTCATCCGCCGCTTCCTGATCCATGTCTTACCGGGGGGCTTTCATCGACTGCGCCATTATGGATTACTGGCAAACTCTGGACGCAAGGACAACCTGCAACGTGCGCGTGAACTGTTGACGAAAAAAGCGAATCAACCGATCGATGAAAAAGGAGCCATAGAGCCGGTCACTTCAGCTGCCAATGAATCCGCTGAACCCGTACCGGCCACTTTTATCTGTCCTGGTTGCCACGGTCCAATGATGATTATCGGCATCTTTGCACACACTCAGCACGCTCGTGCACCACCCAGGAGATTGAATGGATGAATCATAACCCATTCAATAAGCTGACACGTTACTGGCTAAAGTCGGTAAGGCTGTGCTTTGCCCAATCAGCTGAAAGCAGCGGTATTATGTTCGTGTACGGGCACAATATTGGGGTAACTGAGATCATGATTGACCACTTTGATAGGATTGCAGTGGCTGCGTTCATCGAAATCCTGCCCTCATGCAACTGCGATCAGCTTAAAAACCCCATAGACAACTCAAATCCTGAAACAGCCCGGCTACGCCCCGCGGTTTCGTCCCTCGAGGCTTGTCCAACATCTGCACTTTGATTGGCGAGATAACCTGACAGGGCATTATTATGGGTGCTGATGTCTGACAACCCTTAACAACCCCAGACGAAAGATTGTTATTGGTTTGGGTAAAAAGTTGAGATTAGATACTGGGAAGCTGAACGGCAGGTATTATAAAAAATTTGCCCTTTCAGTCCTGGTTGGAGTGCTGGATTTATCTGATGGATTACTATCATCAGCACAATTGTTAAACTGGAGTCGAAGCGTTAAGGAAGCCTATTTCTGGTGGTGTTGGAGGACGGTAAGGGCAACCTTGGCTGCGCCGTCAGGTAACGTCCTCTAAGAAAAATCACAAAGCACGGAACAAGGGGGTTTTAGACGCGTCTTTATCGAAGGTAAGTACAGCTTCGCAACCTGAGGCTTTACTGGATTCTCCAATCAGCAGGTCGGCCAGACCGCTACTTGATTGGTTGGCTGAGCGGATGAACTCTCTAATCACAGTCTTTTTTTCGAATTCCAGCACGGGCAACTGAAGCAATGAAGCGATCGCCTCGAGCAATTCGCGCCTTTCTACTTCATAAACCGATTGCAGTACCCAGATCAGCTCAAGAACAACAAGCAGGGGCACAAATAATGATTTCTTGTCCCGCTCGGCGTCGTGTAGTAACCGATTCACCCTGGCGCATTGATTACCATCATCCTGGACCAGAAAGCGGACCAGCACATTGGTATCCAGCGCATTCACACGATCTCCTTCTTGACCTGTTTTTTAATTGCTTCATCCATTTCGTCGACGGAAACTGGCGTTTTCCGTTTGTATCGTTTTAGAAGCCCGGCCACATCCCCAACCTTTTGGGTTGCTGGTTTCAATACAAACTCGTGACTGTCATTTTCTACAAATTCGATCTTGTCACCGGACTGGAGTTTAAGTGCGTCTCTAACCAACTTGGGGATGGTGACTTGTCCTTTGCTGGTGAGTGTAGACAGTGACATAAGAATTCCTTACTTGATAAGCTGATACTTACCTAAGCGTATTACCATAATTAATGTATGTCAATGATGTAAAAAAGACTGAGGTCCGGGGGATATCAGAACATGATTAATGAATGCATCTGGTACAGGGCTTGTCGAGTACCAGCAGGTTTCTCTTGTCGAATTGGCAACGACCGCTTTGTCAACACAAGTCAGCATAAGCCCGTCCTTCTAAATCTGGTTTCCGCAACGGCCGCTATGTTGCAAATCCAGCTATAAGATATTTTATTCTGAATCTTTAGTTTGGGTGGGTCTTACCCGGATCTTCATATGATTGATCTGATACTAACGAAATTTACATTTACCCTATAAATAAATTGATGCACAGAACGTCTGCTTTAACTTTGATCAATCATTTGAAAAATCAAGATTTTGCATCCTTCAGGATTCCACAAACTCATCCAGCTCAATCCGATCCAGCAACTGGTTCCCATTGATATACTTTTTGTAGTGCTCTATGGCGTGACCAACCAATGTTGCTTTTAGATTGTAGTGAAGTCGCTTACGGTCAAAGTCCTCCATTAATGCCAGGGTAGCTGGGAAAAACGAACTCCTTAATTCGTCACCGGCATTACTTTCAAATAACTTTAGGTATGTGCCACGCTCATTCGCTTCGCGCCACCAGAGCTGCGGTATGCCTCGTACCATCAATATCCTAAACAGCACCTTTCTGGGTGATGGCATGGCCTGATTAAAGTCTGAAACGATCAGCTTCATATCTGCTTTAATTTGAGCCAGATCATCCATCAAGTTTTTTAATGCTTTCCTATTCGCTCCCTTACCCTTAAAAGGCCCTTTAAAGGGAGAGACATTAATTTCATAA
>JACKQG010002103.1_pt1 | contig 26491 bp, 22 predicted proteins | sample 8237621 | NCBI WGS metagenome assembly JACKQG01 (sample SAMN15677084, study PRJNA649215) | marine metagenome | biome: marine; feature: Black Sea; material: saline water; isolation source: suspended particulate matter (SPM) from the Black Sea western gyre | collected 2013-06-09/2013-06-10 | depth... | reverse complement strand
ATTCGCCTGCCAGTACAACTGTGCGTTACTCATACTCCCTCCCTTATTAAAATTACTGATGAACTACTTCAAATGTGCCTATATATCACAGTAAAATAAATCCTGTCAATAACTTATCCAGAAACAAAAAAAACCTTTTTGCACCACAACAAAGCAAAGACCCGTTACATTACGAGCTGTTACACAGAACACCCTGGTTCAGCCGGCTGGCACCACCACCTGAACTCAGTAGCGCAGGCTCCCAACTCGACCGGCCTGGTAAATATCTTTCAGAGTCAACAGGCCACCTTTACGGAATTTTTTGAGTAAAAACAAAAAAAGATAAGCCGTCTGCATGGCATCTTCCAAGGCATCATGAGGTTTGAACAACGGTAAGCGGTATTCACGGCTCAAGGCATCCAGCGAATAACCGGTTTGCGACTCGCCATGCTGATGATAATGGCCCAGTAATACACGCCGATACCCTTGGGCCATGCGCATGGTATCAATTCCGGGGTTAACCAGGGTTCCACCCAGAACTTTTTTGGATGCCCGATTGAGAAAAGTCATGTCAAGGGCAATGTGATGTCCCACCAGAAGACTGGATCCAAGAAACTCAACAAAGGCCGGCAAAACAACATTTAGAGGTGGTGCTTCCTCAAGCTGCCCCGGAGTAATCCGATGAACGAGAGTCGCCCGGGTATGCTCAAGATTGTCTGGACGGATATAACTATGAAAGGAGCTCGATAAATCGATTTGCAGATTGCGGATCATGACCGCCCCGATGGAGACGATTTCATCCCGACGTCGATCCAGACCGGTGAGTTCGGTATCACAGACCACAAAGGTATAATCATTCAGGGGCTGCGACTGGTCAAAATTCTCAAACGCCTCCCGGTTCCTTGCAATCAAGGGATGGGGCTCTTTCAGCCAGGGGAATTTACTGAAGATGGCTACCATGTCATCAACCAGCTGGATACATATTTCCAAGCAAACTATAGAGACGCTCGATCACGGCAAAAGCATCTTTCAGCATCCGCCGTTCAAGGTCGCTCAGGTGCGCAGGATCAATGTAATTATCCGGGTGAACCCCCTCTTCAATCTGCTGAAGCTGATGCACGAGCCGCTGCTGCATCTGCAGTTCATAGGCATCATGGGCCACTTTCCAGATATCGTCACTGATATGACCGGCATCAGCCAGGACCTTGAAACGAGCGAGAGTATTTGTCTCTTTGATCCCATATTTCAAAGCCAGGATTCGGGCAAAATTGGAAAAAGGGGTCACCCCCTGAGCCTTGATATCCAGGCGATTTTTATGTTTGCCGTCTTTACTGACAATAAAATTCTTAAAAACAGAAAGCGGGATTCGTATCCCCATGCACTGTCGGGCCAGGTGCAGTAAAAAAATCTCCTGTTTGACGGCCCGTTCAGTCAAATGATCCCGCAGCTCTTCGGCCAGTTCGACCGCACCATACCCCGCGCGGAAGTCAAAAAAGATAGTGGCGTTCAACAACTCATCGGGATCAGGGGCATCAATCCAGTGATCAAAGTAGGACTTCCAAACCGACAAAGGCTGACACCAACGGGGATTACGAGCCATGATCTCACCCGGACACAGCGGATACCCACAGTTCACCAGATGATCAATAGCCCGATCAGCAAACTCTTTAAAATACAACGCTGCGGCCTCGGCTTCCGCGTCATTGCGGGGATCAGCATAGAGAATCGCATTGTCCTGATCAGTCTTAAAGGTCTGCTCCCGTCGCCCTTCACTGCCCATGAGCAGCCAGCAATACGGCAGGGGCGGGGGACCCATCTCCTGCTCAAGGAGTGTCAGCATCCGCTCGAGGATGTGGTCGTTCAAAATGGCAATCATCTGGGTGATGTTCCCGGCCTTGGCCCCCTCTTTAATCAAGCCGCGCACCACATCCGGAACCTTCTGGGCCAGGGCGTAAAGATCAACAATTCGGGCCTGAGATCGAATCTCTTTAAACAGATAATACGGGGAATGCCCCTGAAGAAGCATGACATCGTGAGAGGTAATCACTCCGATGACACGACCACCCTGCTCCACAGCAAGATGATGAATACCAGTGGACATCATTTTCAAAAGGACATCAAAGCAGATGGTCTGGGAAAGGACTTTCTGTACCGGCCCGGTCATGATATCCCTCACCGGCAGATTATAATCCAGACCGGCCGCCACCACTTTACTCCGCAGGTCGCGATCAGTGATAATTCCCAGGATCTCTTCCGGATCTGCAGCGTTATGAATCAGTAAACTCCCCACCCGATAACGGGCCATGTTGACCGCCGCCTCCTGTATGGACAGATCAGCCGACACCTTACGCAGAGTCTTGACCACTTCACCTGCGCGAATGGAAAAGAGATACAGATCCTCATGACTGCGCCTGGAGACCTTATGATGACGCAACTCCTTATAGGCTGTATTCACAACCTTTTCTGAAAAACTTTTCAGGTAATACTGGGCAAAAGAAGGCTTTTCATCAAGCAGGCGGAGAAAGATCTCCCGTGGCAAGAGAAAGCAAAAGGTATCTTCCACCATCTCTATATTCAAGTTGGCCCGAGTCCCGCGGATCAGACCCAAAGCTCCGATATAGGCGCCCTCTCCCCGAAAATCTTTGAGGGCAACCTCGCCCTGATCATCTTCAAGAAAGGCCTTCACACCACCCTGCTGGATAATATAAAGAGAAGTCAGCTCTGTCTCACCGGCAGTCAGAAGACGGGTGCCTTTGGGGAAAAAATCAATACGGCAATGTCTGGCAATATCAACCAGGGTCTTCCGATCCAGGGTATCAAAGGGAAGGATCTTCTCAAGAAAAGAGACCACCACCTCCGGGGCAACAACATGGACATCATCTTTTTCCAGACTCATCATCCCTCACACTCAGATCATCTGGCAACATCGCCATAAAACAAAAAAGCGAAATCCCCCCGCAGGAGAATTTCGCTCAATATGTCCTCAAATCACTACTGCCCCAGACATGAACAGGTCAATGACAAACCACCTGTTCATGTCTGCAGGATACTCTGAAAATTCATACCTGCGATCAACCCAGGGCCTTCTTGGCGCTGATCAAATCATCAACGACTGAGGGGTCAGCCAAGGTTGAGGTATCACCAAAGTTCTCAAAATCATTGGCGGCAATCTTACGCAGAACACGACGCATGATTTTACCACTGCGAGTCTTCGGCAGACCTGGCGCGTACTGAATAGCATCCGGCGAGGCAATGGGCCCGATTTCTGTTCGAACATGGACACGAAGCTCAGCCAGCAACTCCGGAGTATGCTCCACATTGGAGTTAGGGGTTACAAAGGCATAAATGGCCTGTCCCTTAATGGGATGGGGCATACCAACAACTGCGGCCTCAGCCACTGAAGAATGAGAAACCAGAGCCGACTCAATCTCAGCCGTTCCCAGACGATGACCGGAGACATTAATGACATCATCAAGACGACCCATAATCCAGAAATATCCGTCTTCGTCACGTCGGGCACCATCTTCTGGATCATAGGTGTTTTCATAGCGACTGAAGTAGGCTTTTTTGTAACGTGCCTGATCACCGAAAACACCACGGAGGATACCGGGCCAGGGCTTGCGGATAACCAGATGACCGCCTTCATTGGGACCGGCCTCGTTCCCTTCCTCATCATAGATGGCCGCGTCGATACCGGGCAGGGGGAGGCTGGCGGAACCGGGCTTGAGAGGTGTGGCATAAGGCAGGGGCGAGATCATGATGCCACCGGTCTCAGTCTGCCACCAGGTATCAACAATGGGCAGTTTTTCTTTGCCGATATTGACATGATACCACATCCAGGCCTCGGGATTAATGGGCTCACCCACAGAACCGAGAACACGAAGGCTGGAGAGATCATAACGCTGGGTGGGCTCCTCGCCGTCCCGCATCAGAGCCCGGATAACCGTAGGCGCGGTATAAAAGATATTGACCTGGAACTTCTCCACGATTTTCCAGAAACGGTCCGGTCCGGGATAAGAAGGAACGCCCTCGAACATCAGAGAGGTGGCGCCCAGGCCCAGAGGGCCATAGAGAATATAACTGTGGCCGGTGACCCAGCCAATATCGGCAGTACACCAGTAAACATCGTCATCCTTGAGATCAAAGACCCACTGACAGGTATGCATGGCATAGGTCAGATACCCGCCTGTGGTATGAACCACGCCCTTGGGCTTGCCGGTGGAACCAGAGGTGTAGAGGATAAAGAGAATATCCTCGGCATCCATGGACTCAGGCTCACAGACACTATTGATACCGGGGGCGGCAATCTCCTCATGCCACCAGGTATCACGACCGTCCTGCATGGGCACTTCATTACCTGCCCGCTGAACCACGATACAATGATCAACAGTGGGGCAGGTGGCCAGGGCAGTATCGGCATTGGGCTTGAGAGGGATGGTCTTGCCGGCGCGGATAACAGCATCGGATGTCACAAGAACCTTGGCTTCACAGTCCTGAATGCGGCTCTGCAGGGCAACGGCAGAAAAACCGGCAAAAACGACGGAATGCATGGCACCGATACGAGCACAGGCAAGCAAAGCAATGGCTAGTTCCGGGATCATGGGAAGATAGATAGAGACCCGGTCACCCTTTTTCACGCCTTTTGCCTTGAGGACATTGGCAAAACGGCAAACCTCTGTGTGTAGCATCTGATAGGTATAGACCCGGACATCTTCCTCGGGCTCACCCTGCCAGATGATAGCAGCCTTATTACGACGACCGTTTTCCAGATGACGATCCAGGCAGTTATAGGACATGTTCAACTTACCGCCCTTAAACCAGTTGATCTCAGGGACATTCAAATCATAATCCAGGACCGTATCCCATTTTTTATCCCACGTTACCAATTCTTCGGCACGATCGGCCCAGAATCCTTCCGGATCATCCATGGAGCGTTTATACGCCTCATGATACGCCTCAATACTGCCCACATGAGCGGTAGCGCGACCTGCCTCGGGTGGCTCAAAAACACGCCCTTCACTCAACAAACTTGTAATTTTATCATCGCTTGCAGCCATCACAGTCTCCTTAAATTCTCATTAACCCCATACAATCTCATAAAAACGAACAGTTACATGACAATACAACAGGGCATGCTCATACTCCTAATATCTCAAAAAAGGATAAAATACACCGCACGAACTACCCTTTGTCAAGAAAAATCTGAAGTAATTGATCAATTTTTCTTATAACAAAACTTCTGCCGCTTTTTCTCTTACTATAAAAGAAAAGATCGAATATGATCGGTCCACTCTTCATCTTTTTCAAAAATTAAATCATCGTCCAACAATCATGATCGACAAAATTGAACAACAAATCAAGGGGCTGCTTGCTGCCAACAAAAGCAAACAGGGTATCTGGAAAGAACTGAGTCCAACCATTGATCAATCCAAACTGATTTTTCACCTCAACAATCTGGCCCTGCCCAGTCGAGGAGCGAAGGTTCAATATCTCGTTCTGGGTTTAGCGGCTCTCTTAATTCTCATCACAGGCCGCCAGCTCTATGCCATCACCATTGACAGCCGCATAGATCTGGCACTTTTTCTGGGCCTGATCCCCCCAATCATCCACATATACCTCCTGCGGGAAATTCTACTCTGCCATCGCACCGGTTTTCAGTTCACAGCCATCCTGTCAGTCCTGGCCCTGCTGCGTCCGGAAAACAGAATCGGTTTTGAACCCTGGCTCTATCTGATACTGGCGGCCCTAGCCGGAGGACTCTATTACTTTCTCTTTCCCAAAAAAGACAATTTCATCCCGCCAGCCTCATCACCTTAACAACAACCACTGACATCCCGGGAAAGCCCGGGGCCATTCGATTCAGCACAGCCTCCGACACAATTCCCAAAAATTCCTTTACAACACGACCTTTGAGACACTACATTAAACTAATTACTAAAATAGAAACCGTACTGGAGTAGAGCCCATGGAAACTGAGCACATCGATACCTTGTCCAAACTGCTCAAATCGATGTCCCACCCCATCCGCCTGAAGATCCTTTGTCTCCTTCGTGACCAGGAATTATCAGTTGGTGACATCCGTAATCAGGTCAAGACCACGAATGCCAATGTTTCCCAGCACCTCAATATTCTACGCAATCAGGGTATCATCGACTGCCGTAAAGATGCCAACTTTATCTACAATCGGGTCACTGACCCCAGAATTACAGAATTAATGAAAACCATGCAGGAGCTCTACTGCCCCCACAAATAAGTTACCAGACCGTTTTTTCCGGCCCAGCCGCCTGCCACCTGCAGGCTCAGGGCCTTTTTATTTCACCCTCAAAATCATAACGTTCAGCCCATGAAAATCGGAAGCCGCGCCATTCAATTTTCGCTCAACAGGCCCAAAACAGTCACCTGGCTCATGGTGCTTGCCACCCTTATCCTCGGAGCATTGATTACCAGGGTCCATGTGGACACCGACCCCGAAAACATGCTTGCCGAAGACGAGGCTGTCCGTCTCTTTCACGACCAGACCAAAAAAGAATTCGCCCTGTACGACGTGGTGGTTCTGGGCGTGGTCAACACCAGTCATCCGGACGGAGTTTTCAACCCCGAGACCCTGGCCAAGGTTCACCAACTGACGGAATTTGCCCGCACTGCAGTTGATCCGAAAAACCCCGACTACCGCGTCGTGCCCCGGAACATCATGGCCCCCGGTAATGTGGACGCCATTGAACAGGCCGGGCCCGGTCAGGTTCGCTTTGAATGGCTGATGAAAGAACCACCCGCTGACAGAGAAGGGGCACTCCGCGTCCGTGATCTGGCCATGGCCAACCCTCTCCTCAAAGGAAGTCTTGTTTCCGAGGATGGACAAGCCCTGGGGATCTATCTGCCAATCACCTCAAAGAAATTTGCAGACAAACTCCGCTCTCTCCTGATGGCCGAAATCGAAACCATGGATCAAGGCGATGACCAGTTTCACATCACCGGTCTGCCGGTAGCCGAAGACACATTCGGCAAGGAGATGTTCATCCAGATGGCCCTCTCAGCGCCCCTGGCCATGCTCCTGATCTTCGTCCTCATGTACCTCTTCTTCCGCAAGATCAATCTGATCGTCTCACCGATGATTATTGCCATGGTCACGGTTATCTGCACCATGGGAGCCCTGATCGGCACCGGCAACACCCTGCACATCATGAGCTCCATGATCCCCATCTTCCTCATGCCCATTGCCGTCGTGGACTCAGTCCATATCCTGAGCGAATTCTTTGACAAGTACCGTGAGACAAACGACCGCCGCAAAACCATCGAAGAGGTCATGGATCATCTGTTTATGCCCATGCTCTATACCTCGCTGACCTCATCGGCCGGCTTCTTTTCCCTGATCCTGACCCCGATCCCGCCAGTCCAGGTCTTTGGCCTCTTTGTTGGTCTGGGTATTCTTCTGGCCTGGTTCCTGACCATCTTTTTCATCCCCTCATATATCATGCTTCTGAGCGACAAGGGCCTGGACAACTTCGGGGCTGAGAACAACAGCAAGTCAAGCAAGGGTCTGATCAACCGCCATTTGCACTGGATCGGGCAGACTGCCAGGAGCTACGCCAAGCCGATCATCGCCTGCAACCTGATCCTGCTCGGTATTGCAGGCTACGGAATCAGCAAGATCAACATCAACGACAACCCGGTCAAATGGTTTCATAAAAATCATGAGATCCGGGTGGCTGACAAGATCCTCAATGACCACTTTGCCGGGACCTACGAGGCCTACCTTATCCTGGAAAATCAACCGGAAGCCGAGACCCTGACCACGGCCGAGGCCTGGATGACCAGACAGGTGGCAAGCCTCACCGGTGCACCGCACCTGGTTCAGGAAGCCCTGGCCCTGATTGCCGATCACACAGGCCAAGCCTCAGACCCGACCGATCTTTTAGGCCGACTGGACGAGGCCATCAACACCCGTATGGACGCAGTCCCCTTTGACGATGAAGCCAGTTACGACTTCTGGTCAGAGGCACTCACCCTGCTTGACACTTACCACGAACGTAACGAGTTGTTCAAAGACCCGGCCATGCTCCGTTATATAGACCGCCTGCAAAGCTATCTTGTGAATCAGGGAGTCGTTGGCAAGAGTAACTCCGTGGTTCAGGTTGTCCAGAAGGTCCACCAAGAACTCTTTGAAGGTGACGACTCGTATTTTTTCATCCCCGAGACCCGGGCCGGGGTGGCTCAGTGCCTGATCTCCTTCCAGAACAGCCACAAGCCGGACGATCTCTTTCACCTGGTGACTCCGGATTACCGCAAGGCCAATGTCTGGTTGCAGCTCAGGTCCGGTGACAACATGGATATGCAGAAAGTCATTGCCGATGTTGAACGCTTTTTTGCCGACAATCCGCCACCATCGGCCATCAGCCATAACTGGGCCGGCCTGACCTATATCAATGTCATCTGGCAGGACAAAATGGTCTCAGGCATGCTCAAATCATTCATGGGCAGCTTCGTGGTTGTCTTCCTGATGATGTCCCTGCTGTTTCGCTCACCCTCCTGGGGGCTGCTGGCCATGGTGCCACTGACCGTGACCATTGCCTTTATCTATGGGGTCATTGGCCTGATTGGCAAAGATTACGATATGCCGGTGGCGGTCCTCTCCTCGTTGACCCTGGGTCTGGCTGTGGATTTTGCCATCCACTTTCTGGAACGATCCCGAGCCACCTATAAAACCACCCAATCCTGGACCAGGACCATAGAGATCATGTACGAAGAACCAGGCCGCGCCATTACCCGCAACACCCTGATCATTGCCCTTGGTTTCACCCCGCTGCTGGCCGCCCCCTTGGTCCCTTACCAGACCGTGGGCGTATTCCTGGCCACAATCATGTTCTACTCCGGTCTGGCCACCATGTGGATCCTGCCCTCAGTACTGACCGTCTTCCAGGGCTGGTTTCTCAAACGCCAAAATTGATAGCATCACAAGAAGTATGGTGGCATACCAATATTCTTGCGAGACCACCCGACTGTGATTACATGTTCATCAAAATGACTCGATTTAATATCACCAGGAGGATCACATGAAAACAGTCAGCCTAACCATCACCCTGCTTTTCCTCTTTCTCAGCGCCCTTCCTCTTCAGGCCGAAGATAAAACGGACGTGGCAGCAATCATCGATCAGGCCAACCTCACCTCGTACTATCAGGGTCAGGACGGTCGTGCCGATGTGACCCTGACCATCACTGACAACCAGGGGCGTGTACGTGAACGAGAGATGACCATCCTCCGCCGTGACGTAACAGACGGCGGTGAACAGCAATTCTATGTTTTCTTTAAACGCCCCAGCGATGTGCGCAAAATGACCTTTCTGGTCCACAAAAAGACCAGCGGCGATGATGACCGCTGGCTCTACCTGCCGGCACTTGATCTGGTCAAGCGCATTGCCTCCTCGGACAAAAGAACCTCCTTTGTGGGGTCCCATTTTTTTTATGAGGATGTTTCAGGACGAGCCATTCATGAAGACGAGCATCAGCTGATCGAGACGACAGATCAGTATTATGTGATCAACAATACTCCGAAGGACCCCGGCTCGGTGGAATTCACATCCTACACCGTCTGGATTGACAAAACAAACAGCATGCCCATGAAGGCCGAGTACAGGAATACGGCAGGAAACGTCTATCGCGAGGTCGAGGTCCTGGAGGTTCAGGATATTCAAGGCTACCCCACAGTAACCAAAAGTCGGATCAGGGATTTGGAGAGCGGTGGTGAGACCGTGTCCAGCTTAAGCAACATTGGCTACGACATCAGTCTCAAGGAGTCCATCTTTACCGAACGCTTCCTGCGCCGGCCACCACGAGAAGTCCGCTAACCTTTACCGGGTATGACAATGAACCGGATAACTTTTAATTTCCTGCCCCATCTTGCCTGCACAGCCTGCCTGCTCCTCTCCTCTGCACCAACGGCACAGGCCAATCAATGGCAGGATACCGTCTATGATACAACCGGGTTTGAGATTGGTGGCTTTGTGGATACCCGGGCCGGGTTCCGACTCCAGGATGATGCCAACGAACGGGACAGCTCACTGGGTGAGATACGACTCCAGCTGGAGGCTGACCGCGATTATGACTGGGGACACATCAGCCTCAAAGGAGATCTTCTCCATGACGTGGTACTCAAAGACAGTACAGCCGAACTCCGCGAGATCAGCCTGCTGCTCTATCCTTCAGACAACATGGATCTCAAGATCGGCCGCCAGACCCTGACCTGGGGAACCGGCGATCTGATCTTCATCAATGACATGTTTCCCAAGGATTGGCAGGCTTTTTTTATTGGTCGCGACAACGAATACCTCAAGGCACCCTCTGATGCCATTAAAACATCTGTCTTTTTTGACCATTACAGTCTCAATCTGATCTATACTCCGGTCTTCAATCCATCCACCTATGTCAGCGGTGAACGGCTCTCCTATTACAATCCAGCAACCGCTTCTCTGGCTGGCCGCAACGCCCGGATCACCGATGAGCAGCCCGATTCCTGGTTTACCGACGCCGAGTATGCCCTGCGCCTCTCCCGTCAGCTCCAGGGCTGGGAACTAGCCCTCTATGGCTACTCCGGTTTCTGGAAGGAACCCGAGGGGGTCAATCCACTTTCAGGCAACTATCTCTTTCCTGCCCTTTCAGTCTACGGAGCCAGTGTCCGTGGAACCATGGGCGGTGGGATCGCCAACATGGAGATGGGCTATTACGATTCACGCGACAGCGATTCCGGCAGCAATCCCAATATCCGCAACAGCGAACTGCGCTGGCTCGTCGGCTACGAACACGAAATAGGCCATGAACTGACCGGTGCTCTGCAGTATTATGTGGAATGGATGCAGGATTACAGCGATTATAAGTCGAATCTGCCAGCCGGCATGTCCAGGCGAGACGAATACCGACACATGCTGACCCTGCGCCTGACCAAACTGCTCCACAACCAGAACCTGATCATCTCTCTCTTTGCCTATTACTCTCCCTCAGACCAGGACGGCCACCTGCGCCCCAAGATCAGCTACAAGATCAGCGACAACTGGCTCGTTGACGGTGGTGCCAATATCTTCTGGGGTGAAGACGAATCCACATTCTGGGGACGTTTCCAGGACAACACCAATATCTACGCCGGACTGCGCTACAGTTTTTGACCAACTCACGTAAAACACCCGTGTCATATAACACCAGAGCTTCACAACAAACTCATACCATCAACACTTCACACAGGAATAGTATATCATGATCATTACTGACTGGATTCACTCAATCGCCGGATTCTTCATCATTCTCAGCCTCAGCCTTGGTGTTGAAGCAAGCCCCATTTTCCACCACAAATACTGGCTGTTCTTCACCCTCTTTGTCGGTGCCAACCTGCTGCAGTTCGGCTTTACCAAGTTTTGTCCCCTGGGTTCAATCCTCAAAGCCTTGGGCGTCCCTGAAAAACGCAGCTGATTCCCCGCTCAAAAGGAGAGAGGGAAAGGACTTGAGGGCAGAGTGTCACACCTCACTCATCCCGGATACAGTGACATGATATACCAACTGGGGCCTGAAATCATCTTCCCGCCGGTTCATCTGGCTGACATGCATGGCCTGCTGGCAGTAGGTGGAGACCTCAGTCCAGAACGACTCATTGCCGCCTACCGGCAGGGCATCTTCCCTTGGTACAGTGACAATGACCCACTCCTCTGGTGGTTCACCAGCCCACGGCTGATTCTGGCACCCGTTGAATTCCACCTGCCAAAACGTCTGGCCCGTGAAATCCGCAGCGGACGTTTTACAATCACCTTTGACCAGGCCTTTGATCAAGTGATCGAGGCCTGTGCCACCACTCGTACTCAATACGGGGAAGAGACCTGGATTACCAAAGAGATGCAGGAAGCGTATTGCCATCTACACACATTGGGCTATGGTCATTCCGTAGAATGCTGGGAGGGGGGAAAACTGGCAGGTGGCCTCTATGGGATTCGACTGGACCGTGTCTTTTTTGGCGAATCAATGTTCACTAGGATCAGTAATGCCTCCAAAGTTGCCCTCACAGCCCTGGTCTCTCTGTTAAAACAACAGGGAGTACAACTGATTGACTGCCAGATGACCACCCGACACCTCCTCACCTTCGGGGCCCGCGAGATTTCAGGCCAGAATTTTTCTCTAAAACTGCAACAACTTATCCATTCAAACAAGGCGGACGGAAACTGGAACCATGACCATACAAAGTGCTGACATGAACACCTGCGACGGCTGCGGCCAACGTACCGACAAACTGCAGGAAATCACCGGCAATGAATTCTGCGCGCAATGTACGGCCATTGCCCGCTCCATGCAGAACGACCCTGCACTGATGCAGCGCATCTGCGCGCTCATCAAATCAGATCTGTCCAAATCTGCTGGCGCCCCCCCCCCCTGCGACTCTGTAAAGCAGCGCGAACTCCCCGAAGTCCTGGATGCTGTCCGCTTTCGAACCCGTGATCGCGAACTCAACACCTGGTATGTTTCAGTCAGTGAAATGGAAGGCAATCCGGTGGAAATATTTGCCTCCACCGCATTTGACCGCGACCAGCACCTTCAATCACAGATCTCTAACCTGACCACCATTACCCGACTGGTCTCACTGATTCTTCGCCACATCGTCCTGGGTGAAGTCCTGACCCTGGAAAAAACCATTAAGCAGCTGCACCGGAGCTCACGGCAAAAAAATGACCTGCCCGACATGCTGACCCGAGTACTCAGTCGCTATGTCCATAAACCACGCCCGTCAACAGTCGAAAATGAATAATAGTGTATTGCGGGAACCGGACTATACGGCAAGCGCAACGAAAGTCACAGCAGATAAGCCGGACAAGGGAAAATGGATCACGACAGAGCAGCTTTGAATTGCGACTACACCATCACTCAACTTCCATGACAAATTCGTAAGGCAATCCAGACTTATCAAAATGCTTGATCACCTGACGCAGATCATAGAGATTGGGAACTTCGAAAATCAATTCCCAGGCCGGATCCGGAATAGGCCCTTTAGAGAGAATCATCAAATCACAGAGCTTCATGGCCCCGGGGGCAACACCTGCAACCATCATCATCCGCTGACGGGTCGCGGCCAGTATAACCAGAGTCTGCTTCTTACGCACCCACGTCTCTCGCAGCTTCCAGCGCACATCAACAATATCTTCGCGCTGAAATTTAATTCCCTGAAACTTCGCACAATTTTTACTGTGTACACTTAAGCCCCGTTCGCTCAAGAGACCACAAAGGCCCTTGTCGGTCGGACTGGGTTTGCAGCAGGCCGAAATTTTAATGGAAACAGGATCCAGCGTGTTCAGTTCAATAATATTAAAAGCTCCGGTGGGCTCAGCCAGAGGAGACTGTCCGGCGTAAAGCTCTTGCTTGATCCGCTTAATCAAAGCGGCCAAACCAACCTGTCCCTCACCCACCAGGACATGGAGCTGAGCCAACGTACTGGCTCCAAAATGGGACAAAACCTGAACAGTTTCAGGCTTCTCCAGCAACGCATACGGTACTCCGTAACGCAGCATCTCCTGCTCGAGTATAGACCGGCCAATGCTCAGAGCCACTGTCTGCCGTCGAACCCTGAAGGCCTTGGACAGTTCAGCACGTGCCCGGGGTGTCTGACAGATATCAAACATCTTCTGGTCAAAATTAACCGGTTTATCAGCCCGAACAATTCGAACCACATCACCGTCATGGAGAATTTCTTCCGGGCGCAGTTTCCGATTGGCGACCATGGCCCCGATACAGCTTCGCCCGATGTCGGTATGGACCAGAAAGGCAAAATCAAGAACCGTTGACCGGACAGGCAGGTGAAGCAGGTCACCCTGGGGGGTATAGGTGTAGATCTCCTTCCTCCTGCTGGCCGCAATTACATCACGATAAGAACCACCTTCCGCAGAACCGAGGACATCAAACATTTCCTGGATCTCACGAATAAAACGACGTTGCTTGCTGCTCTTGGAACTCCAGTCCTTAAAAAGGCCCCGTTGGGCCCGACGGGCCATATCCTCATTCCTGATCTTGAACAAAAACTTCTGACCCCGGATATTGGCCCGGGCATGCAGGCCCTGATACCCCGTAGGCTTAGGATTGGCAATAAAATCACGGATGGTTCTCGGGATGGGCGGAAAGACCTCGTTCAGGAGACCCAGAGCACGGTAACAGGTCTGTCGGTCATCGACCAAAATCAAAATTTCAAATGGATTCTCAATCTTTTTACGGAGGATACGATTTTTTTCGTCGTAATAGGCCCACAGCCCTTTGGTCCGTATGGAGACTTGACCATCCAGCCACGCCTCACGGAGCTTTTCCTGGATCTGTGCAATAATATCCAGAGCCACTGGATCTTCCTTGAGCTGATCAATCTGTACCTGGAGTTTGCCCCCCTGCTTGGGAAATTTAAAGGAGAGGGCCAGGTCATACATCTCGCGTTTAATACTGAACAAACCCAGGACGGTGGCCAGCGGGGCATAGATATCCAAAGTCTCAGCAGCAATTTTTTGCCGTTTATGACGCGGCATGGAACGCAGCGTCCGCAGATTGTGGAGGCGATCCGCCAATTTGACCAGAATCACCTCGGGCCGAAGCGCAGCGCCGGAAAAAATCTTACGATGAATCAGCTTATACTGGGTCTGTTTATCACCTGAATAATGACTGACCTTTGTGCAACCGGCAACAATAGCCTGAACATAAGACCCATAACGCTCTCCCACCAACTCAATGGTCACCTCTTCCACATCCTCAACGGTGTCATGAAGCAGGGCCGCGGCAAGAATCTCCGGGTGATTGACATCCATTTCTTCAGCCAGAATTCTGGCCACGGAACAGGGATGCATAATATAGGCCTCCCCGGAACGACGCCACTGGTCATCATGGGCCTCAACCGCAAAATCAAGGGCTCGCCAGAACACATCAACATCAGAGTCAGGCTCCAGCAACTGACGCATCTGACTGCGATAGAGTTCGAGATCAAAGGGAGTTTGTTGCATTCGATTCAGTTTGTTATACAGTTTGACATCTCAGGACAAGGATTCCTTTGCCGGTCCACAAGTCTGTGCTACAGTTAAATAAGGTAGGGTCGTATCACATCTTTACTTATTCAGCATAGCCCCACTGACGGTCATGGGCACAGGTTGAGCCCACTTTTCGACAATACACCGTTTTTCCGGGTCTCACACCCTTCACTTATGCTGTATATCGAAAAATCTTACCGGGACATAGACTCTTCTTGCAAATTCATCAGATGAGCATGATAAAATTAAAGCAAGTACAAAACAGACAACTTATTGAACCTGAGAAAGATATCCGGTCATCTTTCTCAGTCTATCAAAATCAGCGCCCGGAGAAAATCAAAAACAGATCATGAGAAGAAAAAGAAATATCCCACAACTCAAAAAACGCAAACGACGTTTTCAGCCAGAGCCCGACAAAATAAAGACAGGGCAGAGCTTAACGGCCCGACTCCTTGCCTATCTCTATCAAAAAGGCCGCACCGTCAGCCTCAATCAACTCATGCAGGACATGAACCTGGCACGCTCGACCAAAGAAGAGCTGACCCCGCTTCTGCAAAAACTGGCCGCAGCCCAGATCGTCAAGGTCAATGGCAACAGACAGATCGCCCTTGGCCGCAGCCATAAACTCTGTGAAGGAATCCTGGATAAGAACGCGCGCGGCTTTGGCTTTGTCACCAAACTCTGGTCCAAGACCGGTCGTGCCGAATATAAGCGCGATCCATATATCTCCCAGTCTCGCATGGGCCAGGCGCAGCACGGCGATCGCCTGTTAATCCAGGTCCAGCGGATCCGCAAGGATGGTCGAGCCGAGGCCGACATTATTGCCATACTCCAGCGCGGATTCGATAACCTGGCAGGCTTTGCTCAAATTCAGGGTAAACACATAATGGTGACCCCGGAAGATCCCCGCTACCCCATGAACATCCGTGTTCAGGGGCAAATCCCACCCAATCTCAATGACGGTGATGCAGTTATCGTCAAGCTCATTGAAGGAGCCGAGGGCAAAGGAACCATCATCGATGTTCTGGGAGACCCTGCCTCCATTGACGTACAGATGCGCCTGGTAATCGAGAAATTCAACCTGCCGCACCAGTTTAGCAGCGAGGCCCTGATTGAAGCTCAAACCGGCGCCGAGGGGCTTGACCTCAACGAGGAACGCGACGACCTGCGCGAGATTCAGCTTGTCACCATCGACGGTGAAACAGCCAAGGACTTTGACGATGCCGTGGCCGTACAGAAGACCCGTAAAGGCTTTCGCCTCTACGTTGCCATTGCCGATGTGAGCCACTTTGTCCGTCCGGGAACCATCCTTGACCAGGAAGCCTATGAGCGTGGAACCTCCATCTATTTCCCCGGCCGGGTCATCCCCATGCTCCCCGAGCACCTGTCCAATGACCTCTGCAGCCTTGTCCCGGATCAGGATCGTCTCACCTTCACCGCCGTTCTTGACTTTGACCGCCATGGTCATCGCACCGGAAAGCGCTTTGCCAAATCGATTATCCGCAGCCACAAGCGCTTCACCTACACCACGGTCAGTCGAATCCTCATTGACCGTGACCCTGCATTACGTCGAGAACACAAACCATTTCTCACCCCGCTCAAATGGGCTCAGGAACTGGCCACTGAACTGATGCACCGCAGACGGGAACGAGGTTCCATCGGTTTCACCATGCCGGAGCCGGAAATTGGTCTGGACGAAACCGGGCATATCGAATCCATCGGGCGGGCTGAACGCAACTTCGCGCACCATATGATCGAGGAGTTTATGCTTGCCGCCAACGAGGCCGTGGCCGAGACCTTCACTGAAAACAAACTGACCGCACTCTACCGTATCCACGAACGCCCCGATCCGCTCAAGGTCGAGGAATTTTCCACCTTTGCCCGAGCCCTGGGACTGGATGTCCCCCCCCCACGCCACGATCCGGACTGGTTCGGTCATGTCCTTGATCTGGTCAAAGGCAGCCCGCGCGAATACGTCATCAACAACCTCTTGCTCCGAACCATGCAACAGGCCCGCTATGATACGGCCAATCTGGGCCACTTCGGCCTGGCCGCTGCTGATTATACCCACTTCACCTCGCCCATCCGTCGCTTTCCAGACCTCATGGTCCACCGCACGCTCTATTCATTTCTGCGCCGTGAAAAAAAGCTCAACGAAAAACAGGTCGAACAAATACGCGAGGCCGGAACGGCCCTTTCGGCTCGTGAACGGCTGGCCGTCTCGGCCGAGCGAGAGATGAACGCCCGACTCAAGGTCCGATACATGCAGGATCGTATCGGTCAGGATTTTGCCGCCGTGATCTCGGGAGTCAATGGTCAGGCCCTGTTCGTGGAATTGACCAACCTGTTCATCAGCGGCGCGGTGTCCATGCGCGAGCTCCGGGATGATTCATACCTCTATGACCCCAAGCGTTTTCGGCTGATTGGAGAGCGAAGCAACCGCACTTTCCAGATCGGCGAGCTGATTCAGGTCACCCTCCTTGATGTGGATACAACCCGCAACCGAATCAACTTCACCCTGACCGCAGACCAGCCCACAAAGTCCGAAGAGACAAAGTCCACCTGACACTTGACTAAAACAACTTCATCGCATACAAAATGGACTGACAGCCTCAAACTCGAGACGACTCTCTCCGCACCTGCGGCAGTAGAACAACATATAGGTACCTGAGCATGGAAGAGACAAGCAGCTGGTTCATAACCCTGATCACCAATCCGTTTTCCAGAGGACTCCTCCTGGGATTACTTTTCTGCCTGATCATTTATGTCCGGGGATTTTTACGCCGTCGAGAGCTCAACCAGGAAATCCAGCAACTGCGCCGCCATCTGCACACCAAGCTTGAGATAGACTCCGCCGAGAACGAACGGCGCAAGGTCGAAATCGATGTTCTCAAACAGGAACGCGACAACCTGCGCATCACTGTCCAGTCACTGAACCAAAAACCTGGTCGCAAGGAAATTCGTCAGTACTATATCTACCAGACGGCACTGGACATCATGTTTGAGAAGGCCCCGGGTTTTGCTCCAGCCTGGCAGATCACCCTCAAGGAAGCCGATAGTCTGTTTGAAAAATCTGAAAAAGGCGTGGTCCCCCTGCTCAAACGACTGATGCCCACCAGCCCGGACAAACAGGTGGAGGAGTATGAAAAAATCAGCCGAGTTTCATTAGACACCACCCTCAATAAGGACTGAAGGCTCAACAGACCACCCAACCAATGACATTGTGAAGGAGTTTTGGGCGCTCATCACCATACTCTGGCATGCCTCCGCGTCCTCAACACCACCACGGCCCACTTAAACGAGCTGTCAGCTGAGCCACCCTGCTCTTCATTACATAATCGTCCGCCTGAACTAACTTCCATCCACTGATCACCGGCAAACAGTGCCTGTCCCTGACACCACTATACAGCCCAATCTCATATGCCCATGCCCACATCTTCGCCTCTCGACAACATCGCCATAGTCCTGATGGGACCCAAATTCCCTGAAAATATCGGGGCCGCTGCACGCAGTGCCTGGAACATGGGCCTCTCCCGCCTGATTGTGGTAACTGATCAGGAATATGATCGTGAACGGATGACCAAAATGGCCACACACAAGGCCAGGCACCTCATCGACAACATGGAAATCCACCAGGATCTGGGTGTGGCTCTGGCACCATTTGCCCACGTGGTTGCGACAACGGCCCGGCAGGGTCGCCAGCGAATTCTGGAGAAGACCCCGCGTGACGTGGTCGAAGCCATTCTCCCCATGGTGAGTGAGAACCAGATCGCATTCCTCTTCGGCCCTGAGGACCGCGGGCTCACCAATGATGACCTCAAGTACTGCCAGCTCACCTCCTCGATCCCAACCGCTGATTTTTCTTCCCTGAATCTCGCCCAGGCAGTGGCCATTCACTGCTACGAACTCCACTACGCCCTTGCCTACCGGCGCCGCTCCGTACGTTCCACACCCAAAGTTGCCTCGACTTTCGAACTCGAAGGCATGTATGAGCACCTGGAGAACTCCCTGCTGACCATCGACTTTCTCGAGGAAAAAAGTCACAATTACTACATGCGCAACATTCGTCAATTCCTGGGACGAATTCAACTGACCGCGCGCGAAGCGAATATCATCCGCGGGATCTGCCGTCAATTCCTGGGGTATCATCGCCGGAAGACAAAAGAAGAAAAAGAGTAGCTCCTCAGCCCCATCTGCTTTGCCATCGGCCTGCTCATGGACTGATCAGTACACTTTGCGGACCTCTGTCACGCATCTGGCACATTACTGAAGAATTATAAAAAAGCAGAAACTCAAATTCCCTGGAGAGGACAGTTTTCACAATCAGGATTTTTCTTTTTACAATACGTTTTGGCCGCAGCCACAATCAGGGCGTGATACTCATTGAAAAGGACAGGGTCCCGGGGCAGCTGGTCATGAAAGCGATCCTGGACAGAGTGATAATCGGTCACTTCATCAACCAGCTGATGACGGGAAAAAATACGGTGGGTATAGCTGTCGACCACAAAAATCGGATGGCCTCCAGCATACAGGAGAATAGAATCGGCCGTCTCTGGCCCAACACCTTTGACTGACAGCAAAGCCTGACGAGCCTCATCAGTGGGCTCGGCCAGAAGCAGGTCCAGATCACCCTCATACTGATCAGCGATCATTTGCAGAAGATTCTGAAGACGACCAGCCTTGATATTATAATACCCCGATGGCTTGATCTGCCAGGCCAGCTCAGCTGCAGGCAACTCAAGCAGAGCCTGTAATGAGAAAAGACCGGATTCCTTCAAATTAGCAATCGCCTTTTCGACATTCTGCCAATTGGTATTCTGAGTCAGGACTGCGCCGACCAGGACCTCAAAAGGAGTATCCCCCGGCCACCAGTTCTGCGGTCCGAACTGGGCCAAAAGACGATCATAAATTTCCTGAAAAGAATCACTCATGGGAATATATAACCTCAGTCTCCTAAACAGATTCCAATTTCACGAGCCGCTAAAACCTTATCACTGTTCAAATCAACTTTCTTACGTGATTTGATAGCATCAGCCAGAGGGACTGAGACCATGTGACCGGCAGATAATGCGACCATGTGCCCTTGCACACCCTCTTCAATCAGCCGTACAGCAGCCGCACCAAAACGCAGGGCCAGGAGACGGTCAAAAGTAGTCGGCGATCCTCCCCGCTGCAGATGCCCAAGGACTAAAGAACGGGTATCCTTCCCGGTTCTCTCCCGGATCTGCTGGGCCACCCATTCGCCAATTCCACCGAGGATCACTTCCTCTCGCCCCAACTCGCCACGCCCCTTGTTCATGACCTCACCATCACTGGACCGGGCACCTTCAGCCACAACAACAATCGCGTAATCCTTGCCATGCAGCTCATTGTCGCTGATCTTATTACAGATGCACTCAATATCAAAAGGAATCTCAGGCAAAAATATAGCATCTGCGCCGCCAGAGATTCCTGAATAGAGGGCGATCCACCCGGAATCACGCCCCATGACTTCAACCACCATCACTCGATCATGTGATTTAGCCGTGGAATGGAGTTTATCCAGGGCCTCGGTGGCCGTTGACACGGCCGTATCAAAACCAAAGGTCCGGTCAGTAGCCTCAAGATCATTATCAATGGTCTTGGGCACCCCAATCACAGGCATGCCCTTTTCAAAAAAACGCTGGGCTATGGCCAGAGAACCATCCCCGCCGATGGCAATATGGGCATCAAACCCCATTCGTTGAAAGTTTCGAATAATCTTATCTGAGACATCCACCACTTGAACCTCACCGGCCAGATTTTCAACCGGAGTGGCAAATGGGTCACCTTTGTTTGTGGAGCCAAGAATCGTTCCACCGATCGCGTAAATGCCGTCCACATCAGCGAGAGTCAATCGCTGAAGCTCATCGGAATCAAGCAGTCCGGCATAGCCACTACGGCTGCCATAAACCTCCCAACCGCGACGATAGCAGGCATGAACCACCGCATAAATAACCGCATTCAGACCAGGGGCATCCCCACCACCAGTGGAAATAACAATTTTCTTCACACTCCCTCCCCACAGCCCTGACCCTTTGACAAAAAAGTGATCAGGACAGGTTCTTATCTTTTTATTAAAAATAAACTCAGTACGTTAGCTAGCCATTCAAGTATTTCATTCAGTACGGTGATTGACATCTAACAGGTAACCGCTTATTTTTACTCTACCGTATTTTTACGGGAATAAAAATAATATCAGAGGTTGTCCAGACAGGCATCATTTGTCTAACAACTATTTATGTCAAAAACAACTATTTGAAAATATAGCAAGAGGAGGTTTTCAGATGTCAGACTTCACGGTCTCAGACCTGGCAGTACAAAAACTCAAGGAATACCTTGAGCAGAATAACATCGATTCTGCACTTCGCATCGCCCTGATGCAGGGCGGCTGAGCCGGCCCCTCTCTGGGATTGGCTCTGGATGAGTCAAAAGACAACGACAAGGTTTTCCAAAACGACGGTCTCAACTTCCTCGTGGAAGAGGGACTGCTTAACACCTGCGGCGCAATCAATGTTGATTACGTGGACGCTGGCCCCCGTTCCGGTTTTGGAATAACTTCCAAAAACCCCATCAGCAGTGGCGGTGGTTGCAGCTCCGGTTCTTGCGGATCCGGCGGTTGCGGTTGAACAAACCTTACATCAAAGTAAAAAAGGGCGGATCCGAAATCGGGACCGCCCTTTTTTTTGGATCTAATAACTCACACAAGAGTTATGGTTTTCAGCCAAGGCTCAGACGCCAAAAAAACCATCGCTGCTATCTGGCCGACATTACAAACATAAAAAAAACCACAACACAGATCCTGGACGAAAAGGTGATTTTTCGAGGCAGCCACAGGTTTTTGCTCCCCAAGCTTGACAGCCCCCACCCCACAACTTACCCTGTTAGAGAGTGACACGATCAAATGTCAGTTTTTTTCTTTTAACTTCAAATTCTTAGAAAGGAGCTATCAGACGTGCAGTTCGAAAAATTCACCATCAAATCACAGGAAGCCATTCAGGCCGCCCAGCAACTGGCCGCAAGTCACAATCACCAGGAAATCCAACCGGAACACCTGCTCAAAACCATCCTTGAACAAAGTGAGGGAGTTGTTACCACTACCCTGCAAAAAATGGGGATCAACCTGGACCTCCTCCGCTCTGCAACAAACCAACTGATCAATAAACTTCCGCAAGTCTCAGGCAGCGGGGCCGGTCAAACCTACGCTTCAGCCTCATTACAACTCATTCTGGAACAGTCCCTCCAAATTGCAACCATGATGAAGGACGACTTCATCAGCCAGGAACACATCTTCCTCACTCTCCTTCGCCAAAACCACGCAAACAAAGCCGGGGCCATGCTCCTGGCCCAGGGCGTCAATGAAAAAGATTTTTTCAACACCTTGTCCTCCATCCGTGGCGAGGTCCGTATCACCGACCCCAATCCTGAAGAAAAATTCCAGACTTTAGAAAAATACACCATTAATCTCACCGATGCCGCAAGTCAGGGTAAGCTCGATCCGGTTATCGGCCGCGATGATGAAGTCCGACGCATCATCCAAGTCTTATCACGACGGACCAAAAATAATCCTGTCCTTGTCGGCAAACCCGGCGTGGGAAAAACCGCTATTGCAGAAGGTCTTGCGCTGAGAATTGTTAACCGGGATATTCCGGCTACCCTGGCCGACAAACAAGTTCTGGCCCTGGATCTGGGAGCACTGATCGCTGGAGCCAAGTACCGGGGTGAGTTCGAAGAACGACTCAAACTCGTCCTGCAGACTGTGCAAAAAGAAGGGTCACAAATCATCCTCTTTATTGATGAAATTCACACCCTGGTCGGGGCCGGTGCCGCCGAGGGATCCATAGATGCTTCAAACATGCTCAAACCCGCCCTGGCAAGGGGCGAACTGCACTGCATCGGCGCAACAACCCTGGATGAATACCGAAAATACATCGAGAAAGACGCCGCTCTGGAACGCCGCTTTCAACCAATCATGGTTCGAGAACCCAGTGTTGATGACACCATTGCCATCCTTCGGGGAATCAAGGAAAAATATGAAATTCATCACGGTGTTCGTATTCAGGATGCGGCCACCGTTGCAGCGGCAACCCTCTCAGACCGTTACATCAACGATCGCTTTCTGCCCGACAAGGCCATTGACTTAATCGACGAGGCCGCCAGCCGGCTCCGCATCGAAATCGATTCCATGCCCACTGAAATTGACGAATTGGATCGGCAACGAATCATGCTGGAAATCGAAAAAGAGGCCCTGAAAAAAGAAAGCGATCCGGATTCACAGGAGCGACTGGAAGAGCTGAAGAAAAAACTGGCCGACTTGAATGACCGTCTCAATGCCATGAAGGGTCAGTGGACTCTTGAAAAAGACAGTATCCAGGAGATCCGCAAAATCAAAGAACAGATCGATCAGGCACGCAGCGACGAACAAGTGGCTGAACGGGCCGGCGAACTGAGCCGAGTGGCCGAAATTCGCTACGGCAAAATAATCAATCTGCAAAAAGAACTGGAAGAGGCCAAAGAACGATTTCAATCCAGCCAGGAGCATCATCATATGCTCAAGCAGGAGGTCTCCGCCTCAGACATTGCCGCGGTGGTGACTAACTGGACCGGAATCCCCACTTCGCGCCTCATTCAGGGAGAAACAGACAAACTCATCCACACTGAACATGTCCTGTCCTCACGAGTCATCGGCCAGATGCCTGCAATAACAGCCATTGCCAATGCCGTACGACGAGCCCGCGCCGGACTCCAGGATCCAGACCGTCCCTTGGGTTCCTTCATCTTCCTGGGTCCCACCGGGGTCGGCAAGACCGAACTGGCCCGCGCCCTCGCTGATTTTATTTTTGAGAGTGAACAGGCCATGATCCGCATAGACATGTCCGAGTTCATGGAAAAACATTCGGTAGCCCGACTCATCGGCGCCCCTCCTGGCTATGTGGGCTATGACGAGGGTGGTTACCTCACCGAGGCTGTACGCCGACGCCCCTATGCGGTCATTTTGCTCGATGAGATCGAAAAGGCCCACCCCGACATCTTCAATATCCTCCTCCAGGTTCTGGATGATGGTCGAATGACAGACGGTCGCGGACGAACGGTCAGTTTCAAAAACACCATCCTGATCATGACCTCAAACCTGGGCAGCGACCTGATCATGGAAATGGCAAACGAAGGTTCAGATGAGGCAGACATCCGCAGCCAAATCAAGGAGATGCTCTACCACCGATTTAAACCCGAGTTTCTCAACCGGATTGATGAAACCATTATCTTCCGCAGTCTGGCCCGGGAGCAAATGGGGCGCATCCTTGACATCCAGTTGCGCCGCCTCGAGAAACGACTGGTTGGAAACAAACTGACCATCAGTGTCAGTGATGAAGCCAAAGCCTTCCTGGTCGACACAGGATTCAACCCATTATTCGGCGCTCGCCCGCTGAAGCGCGCCATCCAGCGCCAACTCGAAAACCCACTGGCCATGGAACTCCTCGAGGGGAAATTTCCTGAAGGGAGCCATATTCACTGCATTCTCAGAAACAATCGCATCCATTTCCAGCGCTGATTTGCCCGCACAGGAGAAAAAGCCTGCTCCCTCTTTCTCCTTTCTTTTTTACCCGCAATATGGTTGCATGCCTGCATGAATCAGGCAGAGAATCAAAATAACCGCCCCTGCATCACCATGGCTCACATGATGATGCCCCAGCATGCCAACCCTCACGGCAACGTGCATGGCGGGGTGATCATGAAGTTCATCGATGATGCTGCAGCCGTTATTGGCCAGCGTCATACACGAAGCACGGTCGTCACAGCTGCCATCGACAGTCTGAGTTTCCATCGGCCGGTCTACATAGGCAACCTGCTCACTCTACGGGCAGCACTGAACCTGACAGGCAAGACCTCTATGGAGATCGGTGTGCGCGTCGAAGCCGAAGATCTTATTGCCGGGACCACCAGCCACATTGCCTCAGCCTACCTCACATTTGTCGCCATTGATGAAAAAAATCATCCCTTAGAACTCACACCCCACCTTCCGCAAACTGCCGAAGAAGAACGACGCCACCGCGAGGCCCTTGAACGACGACGCCATCGCGATCTTTTACGAAAACAAAACAAGAGCAAATAATATGGCCAGCGATGTCAACGAAATAAGCATTAACTACGAAGAAGAAGGCGTCCTCCTGGTCAAAGAACTGGACCGCGAGATCCTGTCCAAAGGGGCCTGGACCACGATCCTCTTCCGCTACCAGAACTGGAACAAAACCAAAGGCGAGTACAACAAGGAGATGTTCACCATCCGTCGCTACCAGAAGGTCAAAGGCGAGTACATGCCAAAATCCAAGTTCAATATCTCAAGCGCCGAACAGGCCAAGAAGATTGTCTCTGCCCTGCAGGGCTGGATAGAGGATTGATCGCAACAGAGACACCATGTATTTTCCTGTCGCCGGCATTGAACTCAACCCCCTGATTCCGCCGGCCACAGCCTTTATCATTTCGTTTTTCACCTCCATGGCCGGTGTATCCGGGGCCTTTTTGCTCCTCCCCATCCAGGTTTCGCTCCTGGGGTTCACAACCCCGGCCGTCAGCGCCACCAATCACCTCTTCAACATCACCGCCATCCCCAGCGGGATATACAGATTTATCCGCGAAGACCGGATGATCTGGCCTCTGACCTGGCTGGTGATTCTGGGGACCCTTCCTGGAGTAATGGGCGGGGCAATCATCCGCATCAAACTGCTGCCTGACCCTGAAGCCTTCAAAATTTTCGCAGGACTTGTCCTCCTTTATATAGGAGTTAAACTGGTCCGTGACCTGATGAAAAAAGGTCGTACACAATCCATCCCCAAACCCGATAGACCTTCATCCCCCTTCCCCACAGTCACCCACACCACGTTGACCCGCAAGACCATCAGTTACCAGTTTGCTGGGCAACTTCATCAAGCCTCAACACCAGGAATTTTCTGCCTCAGCCTGATCGTTGGACTCATAGGCGGAATCTACGGCATTGGAGGTGGGGCAATTATTGCCCCCTTTTTCGTTACCATCTATCGACTACCAATCCACACCGTCGCGGGCGCAACCCTCATGGGAACCTTCACCACTTCGGCGGCAGGTGTTGTTCTCTTCCAGATGCTTGACTCTTTCTTTGATATGGGCCCGGTAGCCCCGGACTATCTCCTGGGAATTCTCTTTGGCATAGGGGGCGCGGCCGGCATCTATTGCGGTGCACGAATGCAACGGTACTTCCCTGCCCGAATCATCAAGACCATTCTTGCCACATGCATCCTGTTTACCGCAGCAAGTTATCTGATTTTTCGTTAAGCTATCCCCACAAGCAAATCGATTTTCCTTATTATTTTATTCATCGTATCAATAATGGAATTACTGATATCCCCATGGGGGAAATTACCAATGATATCTTGGACAAACTGAACCGGTCTGCGGATTTGGCCAGGCTGCGGCTTGAGGTACCTGCCCTGCTACGCTTC
>JACKQG010000427.1_pt2 | contig 26506 bp, 22 predicted proteins | sample 8237621 | NCBI WGS metagenome assembly JACKQG01 (sample SAMN15677084, study PRJNA649215) | marine metagenome | biome: marine; feature: Black Sea; material: saline water; isolation source: suspended particulate matter (SPM) from the Black Sea western gyre | collected 2013-06-09/2013-06-10 | depth... | reverse complement strand
AACACCAGTGGCAGTGCCATCATCATCTTGGCCTGTACCGGATCAGCCATGGGTGTTGGACTCAGTTTCTGCTGAATCACCATACTGATACCCATGATAATCGGTAGAATATAGTAAGGATCCATCACCGATAAATCCTTGATCCAGAAGATAAAAGGAGCCTGCCTTAACTCAACACTTTCCAGTAACGCCCAGTACAGCGCGATAAATACTGGCATTTGAACCAGCATCGGTAAGCACCCACCCATCGGATTAATCTTTTCGGTTTTATACATTTCCATCATCGCCTGATTCAACTTCTGGCGATCGTCACCGTAACGTTCCTTGAGAGCGGCCAGCCGTGGACCAACCTTACGCATGCGCGCCATCGAGCGGTAACTTTTCTCAGACAGCTTATAGAATAGAGCCTTGACCAGCAGGGTCAGTAATATAATCGCAACACCCCAGTTACCGACCAGTCCATTAAAGAACGACAGTAACCAGTACAGTGGTTTGGAAAGAAAGGTTAAAGCGCCGTAATCTACCGTTAACTCCAGACCCGGGGTGATTTCTTCCAGCCTTTTAACCATTTTTGGGCCAACAAATAACTGGCTGCTAAATTCCCCTTCCGCTCCAGCAGCAATCTGCTGGTTATCAGAGCGCATACCAATGGTATAGGTCGCGGGATAACGTTTGGTATTGGCTATGGAATACAGTAGATTGGTTTCTTCCGGCCTGGCTATCCAGGCGGAAAGAAAATAATGCTGGATCATTGCTGTCCAGCCACCTTTCGACTGCAGCTGGAAGGCTTTATCTTCCATGTCGTCGAAGTCGACCTTTTCATATTTCACTTCTTCGTTATACACCACCGATCCAGTATAGGTGTATAGCAGTTTGCTGGTTTCCAACGGGCGCGACCGTTGAATCTGTCGATACTGGCTGCCCGTCCACGGGCTATCTGACTGATTAATTATGCGCTGATTCAGATTGATCAGATAATCCCCACGCTTGAATTCGTAGGTTTTGACCACCTGTATGCCATTCTCATTCCATACGAAAGGCACTCTCAGGACTTCGGATGAGGAGTCTATTTTGTAACTGTCCTGTGCTGTAGAGAACAGGCTATGATGGGTAGGCGCGGGATTGGCGGAAGATCTAAGTCCATTTTGAATGATGTATAAAGAGTCCTGCTGACTATGAATCAACTCCAGATACTCTTTGGGGTGCTCCAGATCGACCGGAAATTTTTTCAGTCTGATGGACCTGATGACTCCACCCTGCGTGTCTATTTTTGCTTCTATAACATCGGTTTCAACATGAATTAGTTTGCCGCCTTCTGACGCAGCATTATCCTGTTCAGTAGCAGACTCCGACATATTGGATAGTTGCGGAAGATCACTATCGAGCTGACGCGGTTGAGTTTTAATCTCATCGAAGGATCTGTTTTGTTCAACCGCAACAGGTTCAGGCTTTGGGCCGTAATCTGCTTTCCACTGTTCCCAGATGAGTAATCCTACAAAAGCTAAAGCGGCATAAAGAAAAAGTCTTGAATTATCCATAGTAGTTTCTGCAGATTATAAATTTAATGTTTGGGTGGAACCGGATCGTAACCACTTTTGCCCCAGGGATGGCATGAAAATATTCTTTTAAGCGCTAACCAGCCACCTTTTATAGTACCAAAGCGATCAATCGCTTCGATAGCATACTCAGAACAGGTGGGTAAATAACGGCAACGACTTGGTAAAAAAGGGCTGATCGCGTATCGATAAAAACGAATCGGCAGGATTAAAAGTTTTCGCATTGTTTAATGACTTTGCGCCAATGTTTTTTCAATCGTTCAAAAATCTGCTGACGGGTTAATTGTAGAATGCTGAAACGAACCATAACTACTAAGTCTGTTTTCGGCAACTCATTTTGATGCAGCCGGAAGCTTTCCCTAATAAGGCGTTTCAGGCGATTTCGGTCTACAGCACGTTTTATCTGTTTTTTTGCAACGGCAAAGCCTATACGACAGTTATCACCTGCTGGTTTGCCTACCAACAGGGTAAAGCAGTCATCTGATACCCGCTTATTATTCTCAAAAACCTGCTTAAACTCTATTGCTCGAGTGAGCCTGGCTGACCTGGAGAAAGATTCTCCAGCTCTGGATGCCACAAGTCTAATGGGTTAAACGTGCCCGACCTTTTGCTCTTCTTGCTTTAATAACAAGACGACCACCACGGGTTTGCATGCGCGCACGGAATCCGTGTGTTCTTGCACGTTTTAAATTACTTGGTTGAAATGTACGTTTCATATTTAATTCTCACACTGATCAGTTGCCCTAAAGCGGCAAGGCGCGACACGATACTGGTAACAACCGCTTACGTCAATATTATTTTTTACTTATATATAAAAGACGGTGAATTTATTGTCGATAGGCACTTAAAAGTAGTATTCCCGGCTAAATTTCTTTGCACAGCCTGTGGATAAGTATGATAATGACCGCTTGCGCGTAAAACTTCAAGTTATCGTCGATAACACCACTAATAAAACCCTGGCTCTGGCTGGCAACACATTTTAACTCTGGGAATTCAATTTGACTACTGAGCTATGGCAACAGTGCATTCTGCAACTGGAAGCTGAACTAACCGAGCAACAGTTCAATACCTGGATTTCACCTCTTCAGGTAGAGCTGGAAAACGATAATTTAAAGCTTCTAGCACCAAATCGTTTCGTACTCGACTGGGTTAAAAAGAATTTTCTTAAGCAGATCATCGCAATTGTTGAGCGTCTGGATGATAGTCAAACTATAGGTGTTAGCCTTAGCATTGGTAGTCAGAGTCCTGGCCCTGCCGAAACCTCAGAACAAAGTCCAACAAGTAACAGAAAAAAAACGTCTAACTATCCGACCGGGTTGAATGTTTCTCAAACTTTCGAAAATTATGTAGAAGGTAAATCAAATCAACTAGCACGGGCGGCATCGATTCAGGTGAGTAACAACCCTGGATCAGACTATAACCCCCTTTACATCTATGGTGGGGTCGGTCTTGGAAAAACGCATTTAATGCAGGCCGCTGGTAATCAAATACGGAAACTCAGACCGGAAAGTAATATCGTCTATGTCAATTGTGAGCGATTTGTATCTGACATGGTCAGAGCATTACAACACAGTAAAATTAATGAGTTTAAAAATTTTTATCGTAATGTAGATGCACTTTTAATCGACGATATACAATTTCTGGCCGATAAAAATAGATCACAGGAAGAGTTTTTTCATACATTTAATTCTCTTTACGAGTCAAAAGCCCAGATGATCATTACCTGTGATCGCTACCCTAAAGAAATTGAAGGGTTAGAAGAGCGTATTCGTTCACGCCTTGGCTGGGGTTTGGCGGTTGATATCAAACCGCCAGATCTTGAAACTCGCGTTGCCATTCTCCAGAGCAAAGCAGAGTCCATCAAACAACATATCCCAGAAGAAGTAGCTTTCTTTATCGCGAGTAAATTTAAGTCTAACGTTCGCGAGCTGGAAGGCGCATTAAAGCGAGTGATCGCACATGCTCACTTTACTGGGCAACCGATCACCCAGGAGTTTACACGGGACGCTTTGAAGGAATTACTCGCCGTTCAGGATAAAAAAATAACGATCGTAAATATTCAAAAGACCGTTGCCGACTACTTTAAGGTCTCCATTTCAGATCTTTTATCCAGCCGTAGGACACGCTCTATTACACGTCCACGGCAGATAGCTATGGCACTTGCAAAAGAACTGACACGTCACAGCCTGCCAGAAATTGGTAATGCCTTCGGTGGTCGTGACCATACCACTGTTTTGCATGCATGCCGAAAAGTAGCCGAATTATGTAAAGATGACCATTTCATCAATGAAGACTTTGAAAATCTATTTCGTACACTTAGTAACTGAGTTTAATAATTTGTATACTTAATAACATGATTAGAACCCTGTGGATATCTATCGGATAACTTTCCCGGCTTTTTTTATCCAGTACTTATCAACAGCTTACTGACCGCATACAGACAGTTATTATTGATGATTATTTTATATAAGTGCTTGATAATTAAGGGTATTATTGTTTTATAAACAATTTTATAAGTAGCTAATAACAACAACAGTTAATATATATAATGAATATTATTATTAATAGAGAGAAAATTCTTGTCCCTTTACAGCAGGTAATTGGCGCCGTTGAACGCAAACACACCTTAGCTATTCTAGGTAATGTATTAATACAATCAGAAAATAAACAGTTAACTTTAACAGCAACAGATCAGGAGATTGAACTGATTACGAGGCTAGATGTTTCGGTAGAGGAAGATTTTTCAGCCACTATCCCCGCAAGAAAGCTTCTCGATATCTGTAAAGCCCTTCCTGAAGCTAGTGATATAAAATTTAACTTTGAAGAGCATAAGGTAACTCTTCATTCCGCCCGTAGTCGGTTTATGCTTTCTACCTTGCCTGCTAGAGATTTTCCCAGAGTTGATGAGATAAAGTCACAAACAAAATTTAATATCCCTCAAAAAGATTTAAAACTTCTGATTGATAAAACTGCATTTGCTATGGCTCAGCAAGATGTTCGATATTATTTAAATGGGATGTTATTTGAATTAAATAAGGAAGGTATTCGCCTGGTAGCTACCGATGGCCACAGGTTGGCATTAAGTGAGTACAATGAAATTAATATCATCAATATTGACAAACAATTCATTGTGCCTCGCAAAGGAGTTCTTGAGCTTGCCCGTTTATTAAATGTTTCAGAAGAAAATATATCGGTAACAATCAGTCAGAATCATATTCGAATTGAGACGTCAGATCTGACATTCACATCCAAATTAATAGATGGTAAATATCCAGACTATAATCGCGTCATTCCTATTGATGGAAACAAGATTATGACCGTCAATCGTGAATTATTAAAACAATCGCTACAGCGGATATCTATTCTATCGAATGAAAAATATAGAGGCATACGTATGACCTTTAGCGAGAATAACCTGTCGATACAGGCCAACAATCCAGATCAGGAAGAAGCAGAAGAAGAACTCACGGTAAAATATAATGAAACTCCAATAGAGATAGGATTTAATGTTACTTACCTGTTGGATGTTTTTTCCGTAATAGACTCTGAAGAGGTTGAAATTAATTTAAAGGATGCGAATAGCAGTTGTATCATTACTTCTACAAACACTAAAAACTTTCGTTATGTTGTTATGCCAATGCGCTTGTAGGTTTTTCTAAATTTATAATTATGTCGATAAGGCAGATTAGTCTAAATAATTTTAGAAACCTTAAATCTACAACCATAGACTTACATCCTAAGTTAAATATATTGTATGGTTCGAATGCTTCAGGTAAAACAAGTTTTCTTGAAGCATTATATATCCTGTGTCAGGGTCAAACTTTTAAATCTTCAAATCTCTCTCAATGTATCCTGCATAAAGCTTCCAGCTTCTTGTTATTCTCTCACTTCAAAAATTACAAGGTTGGTATTTCTAGAACACTTAACAAGACTACCATACGAATCAATGCTGAATCTATAAACAGAGTTTCAACTCTTGCTGAAAAATCTCCAGTACGCATTATCAATGCTTCCTCTTTAAACCTTATTATAGGCTCTCCTGCTGACAAAAGGGAATTTCTTGACTGGTGTTTGTTTCACGTGGAACATAGATACCATCAATTATGGACAGATTATAATCACGCACTTAAACAACGAAACGCTTTACTGAAGCAAAAAAAAAATTTGCAACAACTAGATTATTGGGACAATCATTTAAGTTTACTAAATTATGAGATTTACAATCTTAGATTGGATTTCTGTGAATCATTCAAACAATGTTTGTTTTTTAATTTCAATGATGTATTGAACGAACTAGAAATTGATATTTCTTATAGGCCTGGTTGGGATCAAAAACAATTATTTAAAGATGTACTGTCTTTAAATAGAGATAAAGATATTAGATATGGATTCACCCGTTTTGGTATCCATCGTGACGATCTAGTCATAACAGCTCAAGACTTTTTGGTTCAACAAGTTTTATCGAGAGGGCAGATAAAAAAACTTTCCGTTTTTATGATTCTTTCACAGATAATATTCATCAGTCAGTTTTCAAACAAAAAGGTTATATTACTTATAGATGACCTGGAATCAGAACTTGATGTGAACACCGTAGAATCCATTCTTAAAAAAATATCAGAGCACACTTTACAAGTGTTTATCTCATTAATAAAGCCTTCGTTTGAGCTATTCAGTCATAACCAAGATTATAAAATGTTTCACGTGGAACATGGTATTATTAGGCCGGTAAAAAACAGTTAGAGAACCCTATGTCAAATTACGATTCATCAAGTATTAAAGTATTAAAAGGATTAGATGCAGTAAGAAAAAGACCCGGTATGTATATTGGAGATACCGATGATGGATCCGGACTTCATCATCTGGTTTTTGAGGCAGTAGACAACTCTATCGATGAAGCGTTAGCTGGTCACTGTAAAGAAGTAAAAGTTATTATTCACACAGATAACTCGGTTTCAGTTAAGGATGATGGGCGTGGTATTCCAGTTGATATACATCCTGAAGAAGGTAGATCTGCTGCAGAGGTTATTATGACGGTTTTACATGCAGGTGGTAAATTCGATGATAACTCCTATAAGGTTTCTGGCGGTTTACATGGAGTGGGTATTTCGGTTGTCAATGCGCTCTCAGAAAATGTTAAATTAACCATCTACCGTAATGGAAAGATGCATTTTCAGGAATACGTACATGGGGTGCCTCAGGGGCCACTAGTAGCGGTCAAAGACTCTGATAGGACTGGAACAGAAATACGTTTTAAACCCAGTTCAGAAACATTTACCGACCTGGAGTTTCATTATGATATTTTAGCGAAAAGATTACGTGAGCTTTCTTTCTTAAACTCCGGAGTCCGTATTCACCTAAAGGATGAACGTTCAAATAAGGAGGATGTGTTTGAATATGAAGGTGGAATAAGAGCCTTTGTTGAACACCTTAATAAAAATAAAACGCCTATCCATAATAAAGTAATCAATATATCCACAGAACGGGATGGGATGGGTGTTGAAGTTTCCATGCAATGGAATGACTCTTATCAGGAAAATATTTTTTGTTTCACAAATAATATTCCTCAGAAAGATGGTGGAACCCATCTGTCTGGTTTTAGGTCTGCTTTAACCAGAACCTTAAATCAATATATGGAAAGCAACCTGAATGTTAAAAACAAGGCTGCAACCAGTGGCGACGATGCAAGAGAAGGCTTAACTGCGGTTCTGTCGGTTAAAATCCCTGATCCAAAATTTTCCTCACAAACTAAAGATAAACTGGTTTCTTCAGAAGTGAAATCGCTGGTTGAATCTGTCATATCCGATGCGCTGAAAGATTACCTGGAAGAAAATCCAACTGAAGCCAAAGTGATAATGATGAAAATTGTTGATGCGGCTCGTGCCAGGGAAGCGGCAAGAAAAGCACGTGAAATGACACGTAGAAAAGGCGCGCTGGATATTGCAGGTTTACCAGGTAAGTTGGCCGACTGCCAGGAAAAAGACCCTGCCCTATCTGAAATATATCTAGTGGAAGGTGACTCAGCAGGTGGATCGGCAAAGCAGGGAAGAAATCGAAAAACTCAGGCTATACTGCCATTGAAAGGCAAAATTTTAAATGTTGAAAAAGCCCGTTTCGATAAAATGCTCGGTTCAGCAGAGGTTGGTACGTTGATTACAGCCTTGGGAACCGGTATAGGTCGAGATGAGTTTAATATTGATAAATTGCGCTATCATCACATCATTATCATGACGGATGCTGATGTGGACGGCTCTCATATCCGTACATTACTGTTAACCTTTTTTTATAGACAAATGCCGTCTTTGATTGAAAGAGGTCATGTCTATATCGCGCAACCTCCTTTATATAAGGTAAAAAAAGGTAAGCAGGAGCGTTATGTTAAAGATGATAAAGAATTAAATAATTATCTATTACAGCTGGCTATAGAAGGCGCACGATTTCATGTTAATGAAAATACCCCTGCTTTATCAGATTTAGCACTGGAAAACCTCGCACGTCAGTACATGAGTTTGATTGCTATATTTTCCCGTTTAAAACAAACCATACCGGTCGAATTTTTAGATCAGTTACTCAACCTGCCGGCAGTACATGAGTCGGATCTGGAAAATGAAACATCGTTTCTACCCTGGTTAGCGGCACTCGAACAACGTTTAAACGATGCAGCTGCAACGGCAGTTAACTTTAAGGTGACAAGTAGGCAGCAGGAAAAAGATAAAAAAGAGATTATTATCAAAAGAAAAGTATATGGAATTACAAATGAATATGCAGTTTTAATAGATTTTTTTAATAGTCCGGATTATGAACAGATCAAGAAATTTGTTGATAAGGTAACGGATCTGTTTAGCGAAAACTCCTATATCAGCCGTGGTGATAAACAGCAAAAGGTCAGAAAGTTTAGTGAAGTCTATGAATGGCTGATGTTAGAAGCAAAAAAGGGACAGAATATACAGCGCTATAAAGGTCTTGGTGAAATGAATCCAGATCAGCTATGGGAAACAACGATGGATGCAGAAAATAGAAGATTGTTGAGAGTTAGAATCGAAGATGCAATCGCAGCCGATGAAGTCTTCACCACCCTGATGGGTGATAATGTGGAGCCCAGAAGAGAATTTATAGAGAAAAATGCTTTAAATGTAAACAATCTGGATGTTTAGTCGATGGAGACAGGTTCAATTATATTCTGGGTGATTTTAGGGGTCGTTGTTTTCTATCTGATCAATATCTATAACCATCTGGTCAGAATCAAGCACAATGTAGCCAAAGCCTGGTCAAATATTGATGTTCTGCTGAAGCAACGTCATGATGAAATTCCTAAACTGGTTGAAACCTGTAAGCAGTATATGAAGTTTGAAGCGGATACTCTGGAAAAAGTTATGCAGGCCCGAAATCGAGTATCAGCTGCCAGGCAATCTCAGGATATGGAAAGTCTGGGGGCTGCTGAAGGTATGTTGCGTATGGGACTCGGAAACCTGTTTGCTGTGGCAGAAGCATATCCAGAGCTGAAGGCAAATGATAACTTTCAGCATTTACAGACCCGTATCAGCTCTCTTGAATCATCGATTGCCGATCGTCGAGAGTTTTATAATGAGTCAGTGAATATTAATAATACGCGTATCGAGCAGTTCCCCGATATTATTCTGGCGCGCTTATTAAATTTTACAGCACGTGATTTACTGGAGTTCAGTCTGGAAGAAATAAAAGATGTGAACCTGAAGAATCTATTTGAATAAACAGTTTCTACAGCCATACAAAAATTAGTGACTGCGTGGATGACTCAATATGTAAAAGGATTAAGCTCGGCAGAGTTTCATGTTCAGGTCACGTTACTAGCAATCTTTATTTGTTACCTGCTGTATAAAAGCTATAAAACTTATCACCAGTATCGTTTTATCAGTGATACCGCTACTTCAAAAATTGCTTCTGCGGCCCAGGGTTATGTCGAACTAACAGGCCTGGGTGAGCTGATGGAAGGGTCTTTAATAAGCTCACCATTTAGTCAACGTCGCTGTCTGTGGTATCAATGCATTCTGGAAAAACGCAACAGCGGGCAAAAACACAATTACTGGATGGAGGAAAGCAATCAGATTTCAGATGAGTTGTTCAGGCTGGTCGATGATAGCGGAGAATGCATTATTATTCCTGATGGTGCACATGTTATCCCATCCATCGAAAGAGTATGGTATGCGAATAGTAACCGCTTCAATACAGCCCAAAATAGTACAGGATGGACTGCTCATTTGATCGGATTTGGCAGTTATCGGTTTACCGAAAGATTAATAACCGTTGCTGAACCACTGCTTGTAATGGGACTATTTAAGTCGATAGAAAAAAATACTACTCCGGATAGTTTAAATGACAGGGTCAATGCCCTGCTCCAACGTTGGAAAAAGAATCCAGAGAAATATTTAAGGCAGTTTGATCGGGACAAAAATGGTAAAATCCAGCGCGCAGAATGGACCTTGATACGAAAACAGGCGATCACTAATATTCGACACCAGCAACAGGAAACATTTCTTCATACCCTGCAAAACCCGAACGAGAAAAATCAGCCATTCCTGATTTCCAGTTTACCTGAATCTGTATTAATACTTAGAAAGCAAAGGTATATAGCACTGTATTTCATGTTATTTTTGTTTCTACTTGTTATTTTACTGACTGCAATCGATGCATATTAAGAAGAGAAGATAATCTTGAATAATCCATTATTAGAAAATAGCCCATTACCGCAATTTAACAAAATAAAACCAGCGTTGATTAAACCAGCAATAGAAATATTACTGAGTGAAAACAGAAAACAGATTGCGGAGTTGGAAGTATTGCAGAACAGCAATTGGGAGAGCTTTATCGAACCTCTGGAATTGATGGATGACCGGTTAAGTAAGGCCTGGTCACCGGTGCGACATTTAAACTCGGTAAAAAGCAGTGATGAGTTACGCGAGGTATATACCGATTGCCAGCAACTGCTGAGCGATTATTCAACCGAGTTCGGACAGAACCAGAAGCTGTTTAATATTTACCAGAGACTGGTAGATGATAAAAGTTTTGCCAGCCTGAATGCTGCACAGAAAAAAACACTCAAAGATGCGCTGTTATATTTCAGGCTTGGCGGGGTGGATTTATCGGAGCAGGATAAACAGACGTTTCAGGCTATTCAAAAAAGACTGTCAGAATTAAAAACGAAGTTTGAAAATAATGTGCTGGACTCGACGCAATCCTGGCATCTGAATATATCCGATAAATCAAGGCTTGCCGGGTTACCGGAATATGCCCTGGCGATGCTGGAGCAAACCGCACACCAGAAGTCACTAACCGGTTACAGTTTGACTCTGGATATGCCCTGCTATATTGCGGTGATCACCTATGCAGATGATAGAGCTTTACGTAAAGAGATTTATCAGGCTTTCAGTACACGTGCGTCCAATCACGGGATCACCGATATCAAATGGGATAACGCACCAGTACTGGTCGAAATACTTCAGCTAAGACAACAGAAAGCTCGCTTGTTAGGATTTGAACATTACGCAGATTTGTCGCTGCAAACCAAGATGGCAGAAAGTTATGATGAAGTGATCGATTTTTTAACCGAACTAGCTAAAAAAGCCCATACGGCGGCAGAACAGGATGTACTGCAACTGCGCCAGTTTGCCTTAGAAGAAGGTCTTAAAGAGGATTTAGCAGCATGGGATATAGGCTATTTCAGTGAAAAATTAAAGCAGCAGAAATATCAGATTTCAGAACAGGAACTGAAACCCTATTTTTCAGAAAAAAGAGTGGTTCAGGGTCTATTCAAGATTGTAGAAAAACTTTATCAGATAAAAATCACACCGCATAAAGATGGCATAGAACTTTGGAATGATGATGTAAAGTTCTTTCAGATTCATGATGCTGAAGGAGAGCTTTGCGGCAAGTTTTATCTTGATCTATACACCAGAAATGGGAAAAGAGGCGGTGCCTGGATGGATGTCTGTGTCAACCGATACAGGATTAATGGAAATACTCAGCACCCGGTTGCATACCTGACCTGTAATCTAACGCCACCCGTGGGTGACGAACCTGCATTGTTTACGCATAACGAAGTGATCACCCTGTTTCACGAATTTGGACATGGATTACACCACATGCTAACCAAGGTGGATGTACCGGAAGTATCCGGTATCAGTGGCGTTGAATGGGATGCCGTCGAACTGCCGAGCCAGTTTATGGAGAATTACTGCTGGGAAAAAGAAGCGCTGGACTTATTTGCGCAACATTACAAAACCTCTGAGTCCTTACCTCAGCAACTGTATCAAAAAATGATTAAGGCGAAAAACTTTCAGAGTGGCATGCAAATGTTAAGACAGATCGAGTTTTCTCTATTTGATATGGAAATACATAAAAAAACGGATATAAATTCAGCAGAACAGGTACAACAGATTCTTGATCAGATCAGAAAAAAAGTAGCGGTAATTATGCCACCAGCGTTTAACAGGTTTCAAAATAGTTTTACACATATATTTGCGGGTGGATATGGAGCTGGATACTATAGCTACAAATGGGCCGAAGTATTGTCTGCGGATGCCTTTTCAGCCTTCGAAGAAGAAGGCATATTCAATCAGCAAACCGGAAACAGGTTCCTCAACTGTGTATTACAGCAGGGAGGATCACGTCTGGCTAAAGAATCGTTTGAGTGCTTTATGGGAAGAGAACCCGATATCGAAGCCTTATTAAGACATAATGGTATTACGGTTTAAATCTGAAGAAATAAAAAATAAGTTCGATCTATAGACAGGTTACAGCAATGAAAAAAATAGCAGGGGTTTTATTTTTAGCACTGATGACATCAAGTTTTACAGCCTGGTGTCAGCAGGATAGTAAAAAGAATGATATAGAATCAGATATCAAGGAAACCCAGTATGTCACTGACAAGTTACGCCTGTCACTGTATAAAAGAGCGGATGGTAATAGCGGGATTTTAAGATTACTGGTATCTGGTGACGTGCTTTATGTTCTGGATAAAACAGGTCCTTATTCCAAAGTTAGAACGGTCGAGGGAGAAACCGGCTGGGTAAAAAACGGCTTTCTGGTATCCACCCCAACTGATAGTTTCCTGTTGATAGAAGAACAGAAAAAAAATGAAATCCTGGTTAGTCAACTGGAGAAATATGCGGATACGCAAAAGATCGTTGAAGATTATGAAAACACGATCGAAAAAATGAATCAGGATAGCGAATCCACTTTACAGGAGCTGGCACTACTCAAAACAGAGCTGGAAAAATTCACCATCAGTAACAGTGAATTACAGCAGCAGCTGGACGTAATTACAAAAGATCCCGAACAGATAAGCTGGAGGGATATTTTACCGCTAGCACAACATTACTGGTATGCCGGGTTAGCTGGAATACTGTTGCTAGTCTTAGTGGGTTTTCTGTTGGGTAAAAAAATTATAGAAGCACAGATCCGACGTCGATTTCAGGGCATCAAAGTCTGGTAATTAAAACAATAAATTCCGGAACAGAACCCTATGCAATACCGTGATTTAAGAGATTTTATTGAAGAACTGGAAAAAGACGGTGAGCTGATACGTATAAAGCAGAATATTGATCCCTATCTGGAAATTACAGAAATTTCGGATAGAACCCTGCGTGCAGGCGGTCCTGCCCTGCTGTTTGAACAGGCGGGAAACAGTAACATACCGCTGCTGGCGAATCTGTTCGGTACCGAAAACAGAGTCGCCAGGGCACTCGGTGAAGAGCAAAGTGCTTCACTTAGAGATGTCGGAAAACTGCTGGCCTTTTTAAAGGAGCCAGAACCACCCAAAGGGTTTAAGGATGCGTTAAAGACGCTGCCGATCTATCGAAAAATCCTCGATATGTCTCCCAAAGTGGTCAGCAAACCCCTCTGCCAGCAGATCATCATGCGTGGCGACGAGGTAGATCTGTCCATCCTGCCGATTCAAACCTGCTGGCCCGGAGATGCCGGCCCCTTAATTACCTGGGGTCTGGTCACCACCAGAGGGCCGAATAAGGAGCGCCAGAATATGGGCATCTACCGGCAACAGGTGATCGCTAAAAATAAAGTCATCATGCGCTGGCTTTCACATCGTGGCGGAGCGCTGGATTTTAAGGAATGGCAACAGCAACACCCCGATAAACCTTTTCCAGTCACGGTCACGCTGGGTTGTGATCCAGCCACCATACTGGCCGCGGTAACACCGATACCGGATGGTCTGTCTGAATATGCGTTTGCCGGATTATTACGTGGCAGTAAAACCGAGCTGGCAAAATCCCTGTTATCCGATCTGCAGATACCGGCGCGAGCCGAAATTATTTTGGAAGGTTTCCTGCATCCGGGAGAGCTGGCCGATGAAGGCCCGTTTGGAGATCACACCGGCTATTATAATGAAGTCGATAAGTTTCCGGTTTTTACCATCGAAGCGATGACGATGCGCAAAGACCCGATCTATCACAGTACCTATACCGGTCGTCCACCGGATGAACCCGCTATCCTCGGACTTGCCCTGAATGAAGTTTTTATACCGATATTACAGAAACAGTTTCCGGAGATAATTGACTTCTATCTGCCCCCGGAAGGTTGCTCCTACAGGGTCGCCATCGTCAGCATCCGCAAACAGTATCCAGGACATGCGAAGCGCGTGATGATGGGGGTATGGTCTTTTTTACGTCAGTTCATGTATACAAAGTTTGTCATCGTCGTGGATGAAGACGTGAATACCCGCAGCTGGCAGGATGTGATCTGGGCCATATCGACCCGGGTCGACCCCGCACGTGATATCACCCTGATTGAAAATACACCGATCGACTATCTCGATTTCGCTTCCCCGGTATCCGGACTGGGCTCAAAAATGGGTCTGGATGCAACCAACAAGCTACCCGCTGAAACTACACGGGAATGGGGGGTTCCGATTGAAATGGATACTAAAGTCAAACAGAAAGTAGATGCACTATGGGATGAGCTCGGGATTTTTTCAAATAAATCAACGGTCTAAAAGCTTGAATAAAAATGGTGGAATGACTATCGTAGAAACAGAAGAAGATCCTCAACTGATTAAAAAATAAAATTCAGAGGTTTATAATGCGCTCAATCATGGTTTTGAATGCAAAAGGCGGATCCGGCAAAAGCACCCTTTCGATAAATCTGGCCAGTTATTATGCTAGCTGTGGCTACCGGGTGATGCTGGTTGACTTTGATCCTCAGCACTCGAGTCTGGACTGGTTAAAACAAAGACCGGTTGGCAAACCGCCTATTTTATCCATCGATGGCAGTAGTGGCGCTGTCCGCCTGCCGCGCAATATCGATTATGTTATTTACGACACCCCAGCAGCGGTTCGCGGTAAAGAACTGGCCGCGCTAATCAGAAAAGCAGAAAGTATCATTATTCCGGTGCTGCCCTCCCCGATCGACATGCGCGCAGCCACTGGTTTCATCCAGGAAGTGTTAAGCAACAATAAAATAAGTAGAAAGGAAACACGAGTTGCCCTGGTGGCCAATCGCTGTAAGGAAAATACCAATATCTATCACCTGCTGGAAGACTATCTAAAAAAGGTCAGAAAGGCGCCCTTTATCAGCGTGTTACGTGAAACCCAGAACTACAATCACTCGGCTGAAAGAGGTTTGGGAATTTTTGAGTTACCGAGTTATATGATCTCCAGAGATCTGGAGCAATGGGGCCCGATAATCAGCTGGCTAGAGAGCCGGCGCAGCCAGCCAATCAGACGTAAATAAGTAGTCGTCTGTAAAACAACGTTTACACGCAGAATAAAAACGGGTCTAAAGCAATCCGTCTGGTTTCGCCCACATCTTTATATTTCGAATAAAAACACTTAGACTGCCAGCCCTACTGAAAAACAGGCCACCCTCTACATGTCTTTTTTAATCAACCTGGTGAATGAAAACCTGCAGTTTACCTGTGAAGTCGGTGAAACAGTGCTGGATGCGGCCCTTAAACAGGGAGTGGCACTTTCACACGGCTGTAGAAACGGTTACTGTAGTTCCTGTAAGGGCCAGATTATTTCCGGAGAAATTACTTATCCGGATGGACAGCCCGATGGAATCAGTAACGAAGAAGTACGCGATGGTGATGCACTGTTTTGTAAGGCAACGCCGGTCAGCGATATTTCTATACTGGTAAAAGTAGTACTTCAGGACAAACCGATTCAGATTAAAAAATTGCCAGCTCGAGTTAAACAGGTGGATCATCTATCGGAAGATGTGATCCAGATGGTTCTCCAGTTACCAGCGATTGAGCCGCTAAATTTTAAAGCGGGTCAATGGATAAATTTTGTTTTAAAAGATGGCAAAAAAAGAGCGTTTTCGATTGCCAATGCGCCGAATGAGCGGAATGAACTGGAACTCCAGATTCGTCATGCAGTGGGTGGTGTATTCACCGACTTTGTATTCAACAATATGCAGGTTGGTGCTGTTCTACAGATCGAAGGGCCACATGGCAGCTTTTATTATCAACAGGATGAAAACCCTATTTTGCTGGTCGCGGGTGGAACCGGGTTTGCCCCGATTAAAGGAATACTGGAAGAAATACTGCAGCACAAACCAGCCCATCCAATTCATTTGTTCTGGGGTCTGAAAGCCAGAAAAGACCTGTATCTGCAGGACCTGGTCAAACAATGGACCGATCAGTATGGCTTACAGTACACAGCGGTATTATCAGAGCCCGAAGTAAACGATCAATGGGAAGGCAAAACCGGTTATGTACATCAGGCTGTTATAGAAGAATATCCAAATTTATCGACGCTTTCCGTCTACATGGCGGGCCCACCCCAGATGATACAGTCGTGTAAGGAAGAATTTATAGCGGCCGGGCTCGATGACCATCGACTCTACTATGACTCTTTTGAGTTCTCTACCGACGCACAGAATGCGATGAAACAGAAAGGCTAATCAATGGATACCCAGCTGCTACTCATTATTATTGGTTCGAGCATCATTTTTTTTTCACTGATTGGCTGGAAGCTGATCTGGCTCTACAAAAAAATGCTCGCTGCTGAACAGCGCGCGCAAAAGTCGAAGGATTAATCGACCTCTTTTGCCTGATGAAACTCAATCAGGTCGAGTTCCAGTCGTGCTTTATCGAGCAAATCTTTAGGTAATTCTTTCTTCACCGAAACGCCCAGGTTTTGAAAGTCTTCCACCCGTTTTATTAAATTGCCCTTTCCGGAAACAAACTGACGCATAGCGCTATCGTAGGTTTCTCTGGACTTATCCAGCTGGACGCCGAGCAGCTCCATATTTTCCAGAAACAGGCGCAACTGGTTATACACCTTACTCGCCTGTTCAGCCAGTTTTGCCGCGTACCGGTTCTGATCTTCAAAGCGCCACAGCTGACGCACGATATTCAGGCTGGTGAGTAAGGTGGTCGGGGTGGTAACCAGCACCTGCTGCTCAATCGCCTGTTGAAACAGAGATTCATCGGCTTTAACCGCTTCCACGAAAGCCGACTCAATCGGGATGAACATAAAAACCATTTCGGGTGAGTTAACGCCCGGTAAATCAAAATAACTTTTGTTCGATAATTCTTTAATGCGATTACTGATCGCCACGATGTGCTCTTTCAGTGCGACATTTCTATCCGTATCGTTTTCAGCATTCACAAAACGTACGTAGGCATTCAGAGAGACTTTTGCATCGATAATCAGATGTTTGTTTTCGGGCAGAAAGACCACCACATCCGGTCGTCTTTTTCCATCCTCGGTGGAATAGCTAAGTTCACGTTTATAATCTTTCCCAGCCTGTAAGCCGGATCTATCGAGTACATTTTCCAGTATCAGCTCACCCCAGTTGCCCTGAGTTTTTTTCTGATCTTTTAACGCGCTACTTAACTGATGAGCCTCATCTGTCATCTGCCGGTTTAATTCCTGCAGATGCTTGAGCTCAGTTTTTAACGCTTCCCGCTGTTTCAGATCTTGCGTATGGATGGTCTCGACCTTGTCCTTAAAATCGCTAATCTGCTGGCGGAAAGGTTGTAAAAATAGATCGAGTCCAACACGACTTTCTTTGGAAAACTCTTGCTGGGTTGATTTTAAAACCTGTTGAGCAAGTAACTCGAAGTCTTTTTTTATGGCTTCGCGGTTGTGTTCCAGCTGTTGCAGTTTTTCGTCGCTGTGCTGTCGCTCCTTTTGTTGCTCGACCTGCAGGGCTTTAATGCTGGTTTGAGCAAGATGGTATTGCTGAATTATTTTTTCGCGGTTCAGCTGTAAATCAGTAAACTGTTGTTTTAATTCCTGCGACTGTGACTGTAGATGGAGAATATTCTGGTTTTTAACAGCCAGTCGGGTTTCAGCCTGATGCAGGTTGATATTCAGGTTAGCGGTCAGTTGCTGCTGTTGCAGCAGTTCCTCACGTAGCGCAGTAATAATTCGATTGCGTAAAGAAACCGTAAGAGTGTAAATCAGAATACCGCTGATGAGTGCAGGAACTATAGCCAGTAGAAGATAAAACTGTTGCTCGGTCAGTTGCATACGGAATCTTGAGGCTATCGGCTATAGTAGTTCGGCCGATTGTAACAGTTAAAAAATGAGTCTTATAGCGTCATTTAAAGTGTATATTCTGCACATGGGACCAAATCTACGGCCATAATAGTCTATAAAAGCTTACACCCATGTAGTTCCGTATTTTTAACCGTAATACTCTGAATATAACAGAGTAGACAGCACGTACAGCCAGGAAAAATTTCATGCAACAGCCTATAACCCTGCAATCTTTACTACAACAGGATAGCGAATTATCTTCCTTACCAGAAATTTTCATACGTGTGTCAGAGTTGCTCGACGATGAAGACTCTTCGGCTCCACAAATTGGCCGGGTGGTTGAAACCGATCCCTCTCTGTCTTCGCGCATTCTGAAAATGGTGAACAGTGCTTTCTATGGTTTTCCGCATGAAATCGCCAGTATCAGTCAGGCAATATCGATACTCGGACGGGATCGAATCCGACAGATCCTGATCGGAGCTGTGTTGGGTGGAATTTTTGGCAACATGAAAAACAAGGTGTTTTTTATGGAGGATTACTGGTACCAGAGTGTGAAAACCGCGATTCTTTCCCGACTGCTGGGTAAGCAGAGTCATCTGGAACAACATTCGGAGGTGTTATTCACCGCTGGTTTATTGCATCAGATCGGGCGCCTGATACTGGTGCAAAAGTTACCCGAGCAGTCGATGGAGATTCAGCTTTTGGTAGAAAGCACGGAAGAAAATGTGCTGCAGGCAGAGCAGTGTATCCTCGGTTTTACCCACTGTGACGTGGGTGCAGCGTTCATCAAAATGTGGGGCTTGCCGGATATCCTGGTACAGATAGCAGGGCATTATTCCGACCCTTCCAAAGCGAGTAGTTTCGAGGAAGAAACCCGACTGGTGTACCTGGCTAACCGGATTAGTTTTCTACTGGCACCGCTGGCAGTGGAAGAACTGGAGTTTGCGCTGGACGATATCCCGGACTGGCAGCAGACCGGGCTCGATCAGGATCAGATTATGGAGTCCTGTCTGGTGGCAGATGAACAGGTGTATCAGGTGATGGAATCACTCGGTATGGTACAGCTCAAGATCGAGCTTGATGAAGATTGATATCACCCCAAATAAGGCTTTTGATCGCTTGCTGGTGTTGTTATCTACAGCAGACTTCACCATAATCGACTGACACTTCGTTAGTAGCACAGGTTTTATGATTCAATTGTTGTTCCAGGGGCAGGTAGTGCTCTTCATCCTGATCCTTTTTTGTCTGGTACTGTCGTTAACTTTTCATGAATATGGGCATGGTTACATGGCCAGACAATTCGGCGATAGAACGGCCGAGCAACAGGGCCGGCTAACCCTCAACCCGATAGCGCACATCGATCCGATTGGACTGTTGATGGTGATTCTGATCGGCTTCGGATTCGCCAAACCGGTACCCACCGATCCGAGGAATTACAGCTCTCGCTGGGGTATTCTTTTTGTGGCCGCGGCGGGCCCCTTTATGAATCTGGTGGTCGCATTTATAACGATCAACCTCTACGGATTAGGCTTATATTTTGGTTGGGAACTGTTTCAGGGCACAACCGCGAATAGTTTTTTTATCTTCCTCGCCAGCATCAATATGCTATTGATGGTGTTTAATATGATACCGATCGGCCCACTCGACGGACATTACATCCTGCCCTTTTTCCTGCCGCGCAGGCTGGCAATGAATTATATGTATTATAATCAGCGCTACGGGAACTGGGTGTTACTGTCTGTCATCGCACTGGCGATTATGGGGGTTCCGATATTTAATCATGTATGGGAGTTTGGCCAGTATCTACTCAAGTTTATTTTTCTTTTTTAGGTGGGTTTTGAGGGCTAACAGGGGTATTGCCCAGCCTCATCATTCCCCAGCTTAACGCTAATGCAGTCAATATAAGAAGCAGTGCAAACAGTAAATTATTGAGTAGCTGGGGAGCGAATAGCAGCAACAGACCCAGCATTAACATCATATTTCCGGAAATTAATTTTAGCATCTGGCCTTCCCGTTCGGACAGTTTTCTGGAGCCCAGCCGGATGGTAAAGAGTATCACGATAGCCAGTAGTGGAATAATATACGTCAGGTTATACAGCAGCAGATATAAATAATAGCTCTGTGTCGATAACGCATTTAAGGTCAATATTCGCGTATATACCATCGGAAATCCCGCGGTACATAATAATTCATAACTGTTAGCAACGACAGCCAGCACGATACTGGCAATAATCACCGTAAACAGAGAATCAAGGCGTAACATAAATCGTATACGATCCAGTAGCCTGGGTTTATCTGTGGCGGATATGGATAAGGAAAATCCTTTTTTAAAGTAGAAAAAATCCTTGATATTAATCGCTGCTATCAGCAGTGCGACTACGCCCGCGATATAGGTAAAGATGCGTAACTCTCCCAGATAGAGGAAAAGATTTAACCAGGCGGACATAAATAGAAAATAAATCAGCCCGGAAAAAAATACAAAGATACCACCGATCAGCGCTATCCTGAGGCGACTACGACTGTGCACCATCATACTCAGCAGGAACAGCAAAACAAAAAAGGCACAGGGGTTAAAGGCGTCCATACCGGCAATCAATAGCGTGAGAACGGGTAATGAATACTCATCACTCGAAATCGTTCCTAACAATGGAACCTTTAATGTTTCAACATTATTCTGTTGCCACACAAATGACGTGTTGTTGTCTGGGTTGTTGTACCTGGCAAATTGATAACAGGCCTGTAGAAATTTGTTTAACCATTGTCCGCTGGAGCTTTTATTATCGTAGCCGCTAACTATGTTTCCACAGAACATAAAGCTCGGCACACTGCGCGCATCGTTACCGAAGCTGGCAGCCATGGAGATAAAGGTATCGACATGCTGAGGGTGATCGATTAATTCAAAAGAGTGTAATCGTAGCCAGGGGAGAGTCTGCTCCAGCTCGAGCATGTCGGGCTGGGCCGCCAGACAATGTGGACATTTTTTAGACCAGAAAAAATACAGATGGATGAGGGGCTGGCCGTCAGCACCTTTTTCATACCAGACTATTTCATCGGCTGTAGAACTATCGGCCAGCACCGAAAACGTAAGCAATAGCAGCATAAAAAAATAGCGGCTGAAACTAACTATAGGTAACATCATCTCATCTCCATCTAAATGCCTTTAGCCAGAAAAGCTTCGTTATTATGGTGTTATATTGCTTCCCTGCTGTATACGGTTAATGCTAACAAAGCATGCAATCGTTCGCCAGATGCGATTTAGCTAAGGAACCTCTGATCAATTCAGAGGTTCCTGCGAAACATGGATGTGCCGCCAAAATTGTTGCCTGCAAGATATTGATTTTGTGAGGAACTTGACAATCACATTTTTCGAATTCAGTGCGCTGAGAATTCACGGATGAATAGTTCAGAGCGGTTCTAAAAAGATGCCGTCAGTAGCGGTTCAGGAATAGTAAGAGGATATAAAGTACACATGTCAAAAATAAAAAAAGAACTGTCGCAGGCTGCACGTCAGATGATGAGTGGTGTGGTACAAATTCGGGTAGAGGGCTATATCGAAGAAGATATTCAGTCAGTGTTAAATCCGGCCATCAGGATTCCAGGCAGATGGTCTGGCTCGGGTTTTTTTGTAAATTATAAAAATCTGCAGGGCTACATCGTCACGAATGCGCATGTGGTCAGAAATGCATACAAAATTGAAGTGCGTTCGATGCTAACCAGCGAGGAAAGATTTGAAGCTCAGATTGTTGGCCTGGTGAAACAGCTGGATCCGGATGTTGCCCTGATCAGACTGCTGGACAGTGAACTGGAGCGATTTATAAAACTGGCGATCAAGCCAATAGAATATCTGGAGTTAAGGGAAGGACCAAGCCCGTCACGCGGAGAAGAAATCAAGGCCATCGGCTATCCGATGGGAATGGTTGAGCCGAACATCTCTGGCGGCGAGATCACCAATTTTATTTCTGGTACGGAATACTCCACCGAAAGATACGTGACCGATGCGGCGATCAATCCGGGTAATTCCGGTGGTCCGAGTGTGAGTCGGGATGGCAAGGTGGTCGGGCTCAATACCGCGGTGATGCTCGATGCCGATAATATCGGATTTATCACACCGGCAGGATTTGTAAAAATTATCATCGAGAACCTGATACGCCAGAATGAGCCGCATTTTGCCGGTATTGGCGGTTTGCTACAAAAGAATGCGAATAATTTTAACCCCCTGTTGAAACAGTCACAGGCAAAAGGTGTCATAGTCTGTGATGTGATTACGGGAGGGTTTCTGCATGCGGCCGGGATTTTACATCAAGATGTTATTCTTTCCATTAATGGCAATGAATTTGACCGCCATGGCATCGTGATGGATCAGGAAGGCCATTACCGGCACAAAAATATCTATGATGTAATGAAGCTGATTCCGATCGGCGAAGAAGCGGAAATCATCTTTCTAAGAGATGGAGAAATAAAAAGTAGCAGAGCAAAAGCGATGCGCAATCCTGACAAAGGTATCGTTTCCCGGCCGATACTTGAAGAACGACAGTATCTGGAAGTCTTCGGCATGGTTATACAGGAGCTGAGTTTTGAGATAATTGAAGCGATGCTGGAAGTTGATGCCAATGCGCAGATCGATATGATACAGATTATTGATCAGAAAAAATCAATGCTGGTCGTCAGCCATATCCATCAGGGAACCCAGGCCGACGAAATGGAGTGGCCAGCCGGTGCCATGATTATCTCGGCCAACGAGACTAAGGTGCATACCCTGAGTGAACTGCAGGCGGTATTAGAGGAAAACCACAACAAGCCTGTTCTACTCAAGTGCCGGAATGGCAGAATCGGTTATTTTCAGGCCCAATAGCGGACTCGGTTAAGCATTGGCAAGTCGGACCGGTTGCCTCCTGGCACCCCAGTTTCCGGGTCTGGCTTCGAAAACACCGGCACATGGAGTGCTACAGTGCCTGCATTTACCAGCACTATCCAGATTCCAGTCAGAAAGCTGGTACCAGTCTCTACCGATCAGGGTTTCCCCGCATGCATGGCAGTAAGTGCTCTCCCCGGTTTTATCGTGCACATTTCCGGTAAACGCATAATGGATGCCATTGCTGAGCGCAATCTTACGCGCAAGGGTCAGGGTTTGTGGGGGTGTAGCCGGTATATCGCGTAACTTGTAATCGGGATGAAACGCACTGAAATGCATCGGTACATCAGGGCCGAGATTTTCTATCACCCAGCGTGTCATTCGGTCTATTTCTTCAGGGCTGTCATTCTTACCGGGTATCAGCAGGGTGGTTAGTTCCAGCCATACGCTGGTTTCCTGCTTCAGATAGATCAGGGTATCCAGAACTGGTTGCAGATGACTGCCGGTCAGCTGTACATAAAATTCATCGCTAAAGGCCTTCAGGTCGACGTTGGCGGCATCGATATGCTGATAAAACTCTGCGCGTGGTTCAGGGCAGACATAACCCGCGGTCACGGCGACGGTTTTAATTCCTTTATCATGACAGGCCCTGGCGACATCGATGGCATATTCATGAAAGATAACCGGATCATTGTAGGTAAAGGCAACCGAGCGGCAGCCTGTGAGTTGAGCGGTAAGTGCAATCTGTTGCGGGCTGGCATGGTCTGCGAGGGTATCGGTTTCACGTGATTTGCTGATGTCCCAGTTCTGACAGAATTTGCAGGCAAGATTACAGCCGGCAGTACCAAAACTGAAAACCGGTGTTCCCGGCAGGAAATGATTGAGCGGTTTTTTTTCTATAGGGTCGATACAGAAACCGCTGGAGCGTCCATACGAAGTAAGAATAACCTTGCCATCCTGATTGGCGCGAATGAAACACAGGCCGCGCTGCCCGGATCTGAGTTTGCACAAGCGCGGGCAAAGATCACATTGAACACGGTCGTTTTCAATGCTATGCCAGTAGTGAGTAGACCTGCAATAGGTGCTGTCAAAATCTTCAATATCCATTTTCAACACTCCTTAAATAACACTATACTGTATACAATGGATTTTAGCAGAGGAAGGACCAGTTATGTTTTCTGAATTAAAAATATATAGCCGCCCCCCCGCGGTGGCAGATCAATTCTACCCTGCCGATGCTACACAGCTTGCTGCATTGTTACAGCAAATGATGGCCGTGGCCAAACCCGCCGTTCAAAATAAAATAAAAGCAATGATCGTTCCACATGCCGGTTTAGTTTATTCTGGACCAGTGGCCGCGAGTGCTTATCAGGCGTTAAAACAGCAGGCAGACAAAATTAGTCGAGTAGTGTTGATGGGGCCTTCGCACCGGGTCGGCTTTCATGGTGTAGCAACCACCTCCGCGAGTGAGTATTCAATGCCTTTCGGTCCGGTCAGAATTGATCGCGCCGCTACCAGCCTGATCGCTACACTGCCTCAGGTACAACAGCTCGATCAGGCGCATCAGCTTGAGCACAGTCTGGAGGTTCAGTTACCTTTTCTACAGACGGTTTTAAGCAACTTTACGCTGGTGCCACTGGTGGTCGGTGAATGTACCGCTAATCAGGTGGCGGAAGTACTGGAGTTATTATGGGATGGAGAAGAAACCCTGATCGTGGTCAGCTCTGATTTAAGCCATTACCACAGTTATGAAGTTGCCACTAAGATGGATCGAAGGACTTCGGATGCGATTCTGAATCTGTCACCCGAAGATATTCATTATGCCGATGCCTGCGGACGTAATCCGGTCAACGGTTTATTGCTGGCGGCAAAACAGCATCAGCTGAAATCGGATCTGATCGATCTGCGCAACTCAGGCGACACTGCCGGAACGCGTGATCGGGTAGTCGGCTATGGTGCTTATCTATTCTCCCGCTGATGTTTAGTCCAGCACACCGAAAGCAACTGTTACAGCTGGCACGCGAATCGCTGGTATGGGGTATTGAAAAAGGTTGCGCGAAGCCGATCCAGCTAAAATATTTCCCAGAAGAATTACAGCAGCAGGCCGCCTGCTTCGTCACCCTGCATGAAAATGGTCAGTTAAGAGGTTGTATCGGTAGTCTGCAGGCGCAGCGTCCGCTGGTCGAAGATGTGAGTCAAAATGCGTTTGCCGCTGGATTCAGAGATCCCCGCTTTGCCCCGCTACAGGCATCCGAGCTGGACCGGCTCAGCCTGAGTATTTCGGTGCTGTCGCCGGCCCAGGAAATGAGTTTTGTTTCAGAACAGGATTTGATACGCCAGCTCCAGCCCGGTGAAGATGGACTGATCCTGCAGGAAGGTTATCATCGCAGCACCTTCCTGCCATCGGTGTGGCAGCAGTTACCGCAACCACAGGAATTCCTGCAACATCTGAAGCTCAAGGCTGGACTAAGCCGCGACGACTGGTCCGACAATATACGCATCTTTCGTTATCATACCGAGTCTTTTGATTAATCGAGGTTCAGTGCCGGGTATCGCACTGCTTTAAATCTGGTACAAAGCGGCTCAGCGCAGTGCCTGCCAGAAAACCGAAAATCAGACGCCGAGCCAGATACCAGTAGGTTCCGAAAAAGATCACGAAAAACCCCAGCCCGAGGAGGATATACATGACGATATTCTGGCTATTGCCGAACTGATGTTGGAGCAGCTGGGTCGCCGCATACAGGATATACAGCTGGGTTGAAATCAGCATCGCCCGGCGGTCTATCAGCAGAGCCAGCAGAAAGAAAAAAGTGAAGAAAAGCAGAATGATGGTTTCCATGTTAATCGACTGAATCCATTCATGCGGGCTCGTTATCATGCTAAACATGGTGCCATGTACTATCAGAGGCGCGGCCAGTAGATGTAACCAGAATGCGCTGTCACTCAGTTGTGACACCCGTTTTGTATCCAGCATATCGAACACCATCGCCAGTACAAATACCGCCAAACCGAGCCCAGCGAAGATGATCGGATTTTCCAGTACCTTCAAACCAGACTGAAGAATTACGATAGCAACCAGACCCGCCGCAAACGGTAGCAGACTGAAAGGCATTCTGTAGCGCAGATAATACAGCAGGCTAGCGAAGCTTAGAATCGCCAGCCCCAGCGTGGTCGCATGCTGATGGTCGAAGGCAATGGCCTTGTTGATAAAATAGAGAGTCGCCAGCAACAGCGCGATACCGGGCAGAGCGAGTTTACGCACGCGTACCAGCCATTCTGAAATCAGCACAAATCCTGCTACCGGAATCAGGTATTGATAACCCGACAGCTGGGCCATGTTGATCGCAAACACGAGTAGCACTATACCCAGGGTAATAAACACATCACCGAAGCTGCGGATAAATTTGAGCGGCTCTTCACTTTGATCCGCTATTTCCGATACATCATCCAGCGGGCGTAAAAACTGGTACAGAGGTTCAAGCTGATCAGCCTGGAGTAGCTGCTGTTCAACGGCTTGCTGTAATTGTTGTCTGCTAATCATCGATTTTAAGTTTACAGGTTTTAGCTATTCAAATAACCATAGCTGGAATAGGCTGCCAATAACGCCAGCAGAATAAAAA
>JACKQG010001907.1_pt1 | contig 26509 bp, 31 predicted proteins | sample 8237621 | NCBI WGS metagenome assembly JACKQG01 (sample SAMN15677084, study PRJNA649215) | marine metagenome | biome: marine; feature: Black Sea; material: saline water; isolation source: suspended particulate matter (SPM) from the Black Sea western gyre | collected 2013-06-09/2013-06-10 | depth... | reverse complement strand
ACGGCTTGTTGATATTCAATGGCAATTTTGATGGTTTCACCAGGGGCGATATTAGCTACCTTAGTGGTAAAGATATTAGGGCGCTGCTGCTCAATAAGAGAAGCTTTTTTGCCCGCTTGTTTAGCCTTGTTGTAAATCTTCTTGGCTTCTTGTCGCTCTTTAATTTGCCCTTGTATGATGCGCTTGCCAATAATCATATCTAAATGATCCACCGCCGAGTCTGTTGGTAATGGAAATACATACACACCTTCCACCCATTCATTTGATGGGTTGGTAAAGCTTTGTTCAACTTTGACTCGACTAATGGCGCCAGTGATATCCATTTGCACTTTAGTGTCTAGTGCCATTTGAGTAAGTGTTGAACTGTCATTTAGTGTGTAGATGATCGAGCCAGACCCAACTTCATTAATAGGATTAAGAGTAGATGAATATGATTTTGTTTGCACTGATTTTTGTGAGAATGATATATCCGCTTGAATCAGGTGTGAGTAAGTGAGTGTGGCCGCTGCAATGAGTGCAGCAACTACACCAATGGGTTTGATGTATGACATAAAGACTTCCGCTTGGTTGAAAGTCGTTATTATCTAAAGTGAAGATGAAGTTGAAATGTGCTTTGGATGTTTTGTTGGTGAAGCATTAAAAAAGACCGCATATAGCGGCCTTTATTTGGTGATTGTTAATTGCTAGCTAATGCTATTTCCATTCCGTGCAACTAATCACTTCATCTACATTGCCAAATCTGTCAGACTGACGTTTGGTGGTGCAGTTTCTTTCTTTAGGGGTAGCTGGCACTTCTACTACTCTATCTACATACACAATTCTTTCTACAGGCACTTCTTTGATCACTTCAACCGTTTTGACAATTGTAACTGGCTTTTCACAGATTTTAGTTTTTAAATCTTCAACTTGGCTAACTGTCCACTTTTTAGTATCGTTTGGCAGTTCAAATATGTAATTAATTGCATCGATAGTGCTTGAGAATATACCATCGGCCGTCTTCCCTATAGTGCCGCCTAAGTCTTCAAGATTTTTAAAGCCTTCTTGTTGTGCTGAAGCTGCTGTTGCTAATAAGGTTGTTGCTATTGAAATTGCTAAAATGTGTTTTTTCATATTTTTCTCCTGTGATTGGGTTGGATAATTATAAAGACCAATGTGATCTATTTGAATTAAATTATTTAGAATGATCTAAATTATTTGGATGGTGTAGCTTAGCACTTTGATACCAGGCTTTAGCCTGCTTTAATTGCTGCTCGGTGATATCCATATCCATCATTCTAAACAGCTTAACTGTCTTGATTGATTTAGTTTTGATAGGTTTCATATTTCCTCGCAGTAACAACATAACGCAATGTGTTTTCTCGGGTAAAGCCATCAAATGGCCAAGGGGTGACAAGCTTCAGCTCATCGGTATCGGTGATTTCAATTTGATCTTTATCCAGATCAATAATACTAACGTCAAGCACGCAGTACTGATACTCCATGCCCATTTGATCACTTAGAATGATTTGATCATTCAAGACGATATTTTGCAGGAATACAAAATGATGATTAGCATGAATAACAACAGTACCACAATCGCCCGGTAAATAGCTACTTGGCGACCTTCCCGGGCCGAATAATAGCGCATCACGCGTATCACCTTCTAGCACGATAAACTCTTGATTATGAGCTGGTGCTGCCAGTTGAAAGACAGGTATAACATGTGATTGTGACCAATGTTGTTGTTTGATGGTTTTTCTCATTAGTTTTCCTTAAATAAAAAACTACCACCGGCAGCAAAAGGACGAGCTACTAGTGGTAGTGGGTTACCTCAACTATTACCAAAGAGGGAGGAGTAATAGTTGGTTGAGGTTCGTTAAAATTCTATAGTGTGTAAATCTTGTTAGTTCGACTGCTACTTGCCCTACTCATTCCCATGCCAACGCCAAAGCCTAGAAACAAGGTGACGGCGCTAACAATAGTCATAAAATCAGTAGTATGTAGCGATCCGTTGGCTGACTTTAAGATTGAAACTTGTTCGATTAAATCAGCATTAGTTTCATCTAAAGTAAACAGTTTATTTTGTAATTTATTAAGCTCTAGTGACTGTGTATTTTTATTAATGATTTCAAGATTAAGTCTTGATATTTCATCTTCCTGGGTTTCAATTTTTTGCGTTAAATTCTTAATTGTTTTAGTTTTTCCGCCACTATACTTTTGCAATTGATCCAGCTTAGTTTGTAATTTTTCAGCCAATTCGTTAGCAGGCTTTTTATCGGTCAAGTATCTTGAAACTATAAAGCCTTGCTTGTTATCATGCTCAATCTGACTCCAGCCATTAGCTTGCTTTTTAATCAAGGTGACTGGTGTATTGATATTAAGATGATTAATAACATTGTTCTTAGCAATCGAATCAGTAGCGCGCATTGGTATTTTTACCTGATCGCCTACATAAACCGTAGACTCAGCAACAACACCTGTTGACAACAACATAACAAGGAGGAGGGTTTTGCGCATATCTAGATCCAATTAACTAAAAACAATGAGCACAGTGTAGAGCTTGAAAATGAATCTATGATGTTTTAAAAATGTAGAATTGATGAAGTTTAAATGAAGTCACTTTTAAGCTACTTATTTATCCTTTACAATACGCATCTCAAACAACAAAATAATTACGCACTATGCCCAATATTCTCCTCGTTGAAGATGACAAAATCATCGCTGAAAGCATCATGTTCTCGCTAGAAAATGATTCCTTTAAGGTGAAATGGTGTGAAATGGGCAATGATGCGCTTTCACACTTAAACGGTCATGATGTGGATTTAGTATTATTGGATCTCGGACTGCCAGATATTAATGGCTTTGATGTATTGCGTAAGATTAGAAAAACTTCAGAGGTGCCAGTTATTATTATTACCGCTAGAGATGCAGACGAAGATATCGTCCTGGGTCTTGAGGGTCTACGCGCTGATGATTACGTGACCAAGCCGTTTAATCCACGTGTGTTAGTGGCTAGAGTGCGCACACAACTTAGACATGCTAACAGTCAATCCAACAATACTTTTGACAACGAGGCTGTCGAGTTTGATGAAATTTTTCTTATCAATAAAGATTTACATCAGATTTTGTTTCATGGAGATGTGGTTGATCTAACCAGAGGTCAATGCAAGATATTAATGCATTTAATCAAACACCCAAATAGGATTCATTCAAAAGAAGCTCTGCTTAATGTTATGCATGATAGGCCAACAGGTGCTGGTGAAAACACCATTGTCACCCATATTCGACTAATTAGATTAGCGCTAAACAAAATTAACACTGACAAAGAGCACATTAAAAATCACAAAGGATTGGGTTACTCTCTCGTATTATGAAACTAACTATTGGTGTTAAGCTATTTTTAGCTTATTTTATTATTACCGCTAGCATTGTCTGGTTTGCTACTGACAAAATATCTCTACGCATTACCAACGGCATTGATCAAGCTGCTGAAGAAGTTATGGTTGACTCTGCTAATTTATTGGCCCAAATGGTCTCTAGTAATATTAAAGATGATGAGATTAATGTTGATGAAGTTCGCGCGATTATGTCAGCCTATCTTAATCGAGAACTAGATGTTAATATTTATTCAATTAGCAAAAAAAATCCCAATCTTCAAATCTACATTACCAATCAAGATGGTATTGTTGTTTACGACTCTAAAGGCAAGATTGAAGGTGAGGATTATTCTCAGTGGCGAGATGTATTTTTAACCTTGAAAGGTAAATATGGCGCTAGATCTAGCGCTTATGATGCAAGTATAGAAGAGCCAACAGCCGATCAAAAAGCACATCATGTTGCCGCACCTATTTATCATAACGGGAAGATTTTTGGCTCTTTGACGGTTATCAAGTCTGTCGCTGATTTAAAGCCTTATGTTATTGCTCAAAAAGACCAGATAACAGAATACGCCATATACGTATTATTGATATCACTACTATTTGGTGCAGGCGTTAGCTTTGTTGTAACTCGCGGCACTCGAAAGTTAGTTAAATACACCACCGCCCTATCCAAGGGTGAAACTGTCGTTGCGCCGAAAATCCGCCAAGTAGAGTTTGCCGAACTCGCTCAAGCCATTGAAAAACTACGGGTTGATCTTGAAGGTCGAGAGTACGTTGAGGAATACATCAACACCATGGCACACGAGCTACGTACGCCGATTACAGGTATTCGTGGTACGGCCGAGAATCTATTAATGCCAATGAGTAGCTCGCAACGTGAACATTTCGTAAACAACATTCTAGATGCCAATAAGAAGATGGATATGCTGGTTAATCGCTTACTTAACCTGTCTCGAATTGAACGTAGAGATAAGCTTGAGAATGTTGAAAAAATAGATGTTAAAACACTGATCAAAGATGTGGTTCAAGCGCCAAGTCGCAAGGGTAATATTTCTAGAAGAAGTATTAAAATTGAATACACCATTGAACGTGACTTTAGCATCAAAGCTGAGAAACTACTTGCCGAACAAGCACTATCAAATATCATTGACAATGCGATTGACTTCACACCACCCGATTCAACTATTAGTATTAAAGTGAGTGAATCAAATACTCATGTTAATATCCAAGTTCAAGATCAAGGAAAAGGTGTGCCAGAGCATGCTAGAAAGCAAATATTTAGGCGCTTTTTCTCATCTTCAAGACCTGATACTGGCAAGCGTGGCAACGGTTTAGGACTAAGGTTTGTGAAAAAAATAATGAGCCTTCATGGTGGCAAAGTTAGCCTTAAAAACAGATTTATGGAAGATGGTGCGGTGGCTACTTTGAAGTTTCCAATTAAATAAAAAACCCGCTTAAAGCGGGCATTAAATACTCTTATCAAGTGGTGTTATTTTGACTCTTTTGCCTCATCTCTAGCATCCCAATAATTGGCTTTATTTCTTAAAATCCAGCGCACGCCACCTTTCGGATCTTCAACATCACCCTTGTATCTTGGGATTAAATGTACGTGCAAGTGCTTGATACTTTGCCCGGCCATCTCGCCATTATTCACGCCAATGTTATAAGCATCTGGTTTGAACTCTTCGTCCAGTAACAATTTGGCCTTTTGTACAGCAACACCAATTGCCAATAGTTCAGCTTCTGTAGCCTCAAAATACGTGGCAAAGTGGCGCTTAGGAATAACTAGTGTATGGCCCGGTGACGCTGGAAAATTATCAATAAACGTAATGGTTAAATCGCATTCGCCGATAACTCTTTCTTGATTTCTTAGTTCGCAAAATAAACACTCGTTACTCATACTATTTTCCTTGTCTAAAGATGGATAATTTGGACGATTATTTTACCTTAAGCAATGGATAAAATAATACTGTTAACTTTAAGAGCACCTCTAAAAACCGTTAGGCCAAAAAAAAAGCCGGCACATGGCCGGCTTTTAAAGTTAAAACAACTAAACTTTATTTAGCTGCTTCAGCTGCTGGTGTATCGTTAGTTTCAGCAGTAGTTGGAATGGCTTGGTTGTAGCCGTAGTTCCAAGGTGAATTATTCATATTCATTGGGCCGAATGAGTTTGAGCTTGTGTCAAAATTAAACGGTGAAGTGCTAGTACCAAAGTTAAATGGCTGACCAGTGCCACCATTAAATGGGCTGAAGTTTGAATTAGTTTTAAACGGGCCAAAGTTATTGCCGTTGCTATTATTCCAAGGCATGTTGTTAAAATTACCATTGTTCATAGGCATGTTGTTGCCCCAGTTATTACCGTTTGACCAAGGCGCATTGTTGAAGTTCTTGCTATTCATAGGCATGTTATTACCCCAAGAGTTGTTATTCCATGGGCCGTTATTAAAGTTGCCAAAGTTATTGCCGCTGTTGTTCCACGGTGTGTTGCTGCCAAAGTTCATTGGATCGTTGCTGTTCCAATTGCTACCGAAAGCTGAAGCACCTAAAGATGCTGTCATTAGTGTAATTGCGATGATTTTTTTCATAGTTTTCCCCTTTTTTGTTATTTTGTTTGAGTTGGTGTGTTGGTGTTATTCCATGGGCCATTGTTCATCGGACCAAATGAATTGTTGCGGAAGTTAAACGGCTGGTTGTTACCCCAAGGCGCTTGATTCCAATTTCTATTTTGCCACGGGCCATTATTGTTCCAAGGGCCGCGGTTATTAAAGTTGTTATTCCAAGGGCCATTATTGCTAAAATTATTACCCCATGGGCCACGATTGTTATTATTGTTAAAATCAAACTCATCCATCATGTCATCCATTTCTTCACTAAACCAATCTGGTGTAAACATAGAATAAGGATTATGGGCGATGAAGCCGTTATCTTGGTTGTTGTTCCAGCCGTTATTGCCCCATGGACCATTGCCAAAACCTGCTGATGCATTAAGCGCCACCGCCATTAGTGATGTTGCGATGATTTTTTTCATACTCTCCCCTTGTTGATTGTTTACATTAAAAAAGTTTATTATAAACCACTTCCGTAAGCCGCTCGGTATTTTCATTAGACGAAAAAAAACCAGCAACGTGTGCTGGTTTTTATCAAACTAACTAAAACTTACTTAGCTGGTGCAACTGGCGCTTGAGGAGCGTTTGTGTTGTTCCAAGGGTTGTTAAAGTTGTTGTATGGGTTGTAACCGTTAAAGTTATTGTTGTTCCAACCGTTGTTGTTATTGAATTCATCATCAAACTCATCTACCATGTTTGACATTTCTTCCATGTACCAACGTGGATCCCAGTAGTCGTATGGGTTGTAACCAAACATACCGTTATCTTCTTGGTAACCGTAGTTGTTGTAGCCATTATTCCATGGCATGTCGTTGTTGTTAAAGAACGCGTTTGCGCTTAAAGAAGCGGCAACTAATGCGATTGCTAAAAGTTTTTTCATTGTCTTATCTCCATATCTAAATTATTTAAGAAACTATATTATAACACGATAATATATATTTGCAAGTTTTATTATAACTAAAAACCACGCCAACTTGGTCTTCTAGGCTCAACAAAATTATAGTTACGCGAATAAGGACTTTGTAAATGAACTGGCTGCATTTGCGCTGGCCTGTCAGGATTGGCAAATGACATGGCTGCTGGTGTCATGTAAGTAGGCGCTGGCGTTGCTGGCGATTCAGCACGGTAGGCCTGATCAGGGGTTGGCATTTGTGACATGTTGAATTGTGATGCACCAACATTAAACGGACGATTGTTATACGGATAACCGTAATTACTGAACTTATCATTGTCAGTCATCTTTTCCATCCAATACATTGGCGTCCAAATCGGCCAATCATTATCATCATAGCCAGGGCCATAACTATTAAAGTCTAAAAAAGCTTGAGCACCAAGACTGCTAACTAGTAAGCCTGCAACCACTATTTTTTTCATTTTCTCTTCCCGTTGTTATGAATAATCAACATAATTATTATGAACCATTTAACCATGTCATTATAAAGCTGAAGTAATAGCCTGTGGGTATAATGCAAAACATGGATAAAACAAAGTTATTACAATCAATTTTAAAGCAAAGAATCATGGTTTTAGATGGTGCTATGGGCACCATGATTCAAAAGCACAAACTCAGCGAAGCAGACTATCGTGGTGAGCGTTTTAAAGACTGGCCTATTTTAGTACAAGGTAATAACGACTTGCTGTCACTTACACAGCCTAAAATTATTCAAGACATTCATCGCTCGTATTTAGAAGTCGGTGCAGATATTGTAGAAACAAACACCTTTAACGCCACCAAAACTTCCATGAGCGATTATGAAATGGAAGAGTTGGCATATGAGATTAATGTAGAAAGTGCGCGCTTAGCCAAAGCCGCTTGTGAAGAATTTTCAACCGATGATAAGCCAAGGTTTGTTGCTGGTGTTATCGGCCCCACTTCGCGCACCTGTTCACTCTCACCTGATGTTAACGACCCTGGCTTTAGGAACGTTACCTTTGATGAGTTGGTTGACGTGTATATGGAGTCCACCCGCGGTTTGATTGAGGGTGGTGCGGATATTATTCTAATCGAAACCATTTTTGACACGCTCAACGCTAAGGCCGCTATTTTTGCCGTTCAAGAGGTGTTTGAACAAGACGATACCGAATTACCAATTATGATCTCAGGCACTATTACTGATGCTTCGGGTCGTACGCTTTCTGGGCAAATGACTGAAGCTTTTTATAATTCACTACGTCATGCCAAGCCGATATCTATTGGCCTTAACTGTGCCTTAGGTCCTGATTTATTGCGCCAATATGTGGCTGAAATGTCACGCGTTGCTGACACTTATGTATCGGCACATCCGAATGCTGGCTTGCCAAATGAATTTGGTGAGTACGATTTAGGTGCGATCACCATGAGTGAGCAAGTGGGTGAATGGGCAGCTTCTGGCTTGGTTAATATTTTGGGCGGTTGTTGTGGCTCTACACCTGAGCATATCAAATGCATTGCTGATGCAATTAAAGACCTACCACCTCGCCAAATTCCTGATATCAAGCCAGAGTGTCGCCTCTCTGGCCTTGAAGCCTTTAATATTGGCGACGATTCATTATTTATCAATGTGGGTGAGCGTGCCAATGTGACTGGCTCAGCTAAGTTTAAACGTCTAATTCTTAATGAAGAATACGAGGAAGCGCTTGATATTTGTCGTGCACAAGTAGAAGATGGCGCACAAGTAGTTGATATTAACATGGACGAAGGCATGCTTGATGGCAAGGCAGCCATGATCCGTTTTCTAAATCTAATTGCTTCAGAGCCTGATATTTCCAAAGTACCCTTAATGGTGGATTCCTCTAAATGGGATATTATTGAAGCCGGCTTAAAATGTACACAAGGCAAACCAATTGTTAACTCCATCTCGCTTAAAGAAGGCAAGGAGAATTTTGTTAAATATGCACATTTGTGCAAACGCTATGGAGCAGCCATTATTGTCATGGCATTTGATGAGGTTGGCCAGGCTGACACTCAAGCGCGCAAAATTGAAATTTGCACCGAAGCTTACAACATACTAGTCAATGAAGTTAATTTCCCGCCAGAAGATATTATCTTTGATCCAAATATCTTTGCAGTGGCAACTGGCATTGAAGAGCACAACAATTATGGTGTGGATTTTATTGAAGCCACGCGCGAGATCACCCAAAATCTACCTTACTCTAAAGTATCTGGTGGTGTGTCTAATGTCTCCTTCTCTTTCAGGGGTAACAACCCGGTGCGTGAAGCCATTCACTCGGTATTTTTATACCATGCGGTAAAAGCTGGCATGACTATGGGCATTGTTAATGCTGGCCAGCTAGTGGTTTATGATGATATTGACCCTGAGCTGAAAAAAGCAGTAGAAGACGTAGTGCTTAATATCGATAAAGATGCTGGTGAGCGCTTAGTAGATATTGCTGGAAAATTTTCTGATAGTGGCGATCAAAAAGAAAATCCAAAGGATTTAGAATGGCGCAGCTGGGAGGTTGAAAAACGCTTAGAACATGCTTTGGTTAAAGGTATTACTAAATTCATCGACGAAGACACTCAAGAGGCGCTTGATAAATTAGGCCGCCCTATTTTGGTCATCGAAGGCCCGCTAATGGATGGCATGAACGTGGTAGGTGATTTATTTGGCGCAGGAAAAATGTTCTTGCCACAAGTGGTTAAATCTGCTCGAGTGATGAAAAAATCCGTGGCTTATCTAGATCCATTCTTAGAAGCTGAAAAGCAAGATTGCGCCTCCACCTCACAGGGGAAAATCCTTATGGCTACGGTTAAGGGCGATGTGCATGATATTGGCAAAAATATTGTTGGTGTAGTGCTATCTTGTAATAACTACAAAATTGTTGATCTTGGTGTTATGGTACCCGCTGAAACTATTTTAGAAACTGCTGTTAAAGAAAATGTTGATATTATTGGTCTTTCTGGTCTAATCACCCCGTCGCTAGATGAAATGGTATTTATGGCCAAAGAAATGACGCGTCAAGGCTTTGACATTCCACTAATGATTGGTGGTGCTACCACCTCTAAAGCGCATACAGCCGTTAAGATTGAGCCAGAATATGACAAAGGTGTATTTTATGTACAAGATGCCTCTAAGTCAGTTGGTGTGGCTTCTAGCTTATTATCAAGTGAACTTAAACCAAAACTCTTACAAGATACTAAAGCTGACTATGAAAAAGTACGTGAGCGCCGTGCTAACAAAGGCAAAAGTAAATTATTGTCCTTAGATAAAGCTAGAGCCAGAAAACCAGCTCTAGATTTTGATCAGATCACTGCGCCTAATCAGCTTGGCATACAAGTATTTGAAGACTACGATTTGGCTAAGATTTTTGAATTTATTGATTGGGTGCCTTTCTTTCGAACTTGGGAGCTTGCAGGAAAATTCCCTGACATCTTAACCGATGAAGTGGTTGGTGAATCAGCCTCAGAACTTTATAAAGATGCTCAAGCAATGTTCAAGAAAGTCATAGATGAGAAACTACTTACTGCTAATGCGGTCGTTGGCACATTCCGTGCTAATAGCGTCAATGAAGACATTGAGTTGACGGATGAAAATGGCGATATCATCATGACGCTTAATCACCTGCGCCAACAATTGGATAAAAAAGGCAATACGCCAAATTTTTGTCTGAGTGATTTTATCGCCCCGAAAGACAGTGACATACAAGACTATATCGGTGCATTCGCCGTAACAGCAGGCATTAACATTGATCCACTGGTTCAGGCTTATGAAGCTGAACATGATGATTACAACGCCATCATGATTAAAGCCGTGGCTGACCGTTTAGCTGAAGCATTTGCAGAAATGATGCATTACAAATTCCGAACTGAAATTTGGGGTTATAGCAATGAAGACATTAATAATGACAATTTTATTGAAGAAAACTATCGTGGCATCCGCCCTGCGCCAGGCTACCCTGCTTGCCCTGAGCATAGTGAAAAAGACAAACTATGGGAACTACTCGATGTTGAGAAAAACACTGGTATGACACTAACCAGCTCTTACGCCATGCTGCCAACAGCCAGTGTTAGTGGTTGGTATTTTGCGCATCCTGAATCTCGTTATTTTGGTGTGGCCAAAATCAACCAAGAACAAGTGGAAGACTACGCCAGCAGAAAAGGCATTTCGGTGGATCAAGCGGAAAGACTGCTTTCGCCTAATTTAGAATAATACATTTCCAAGTGAGGCAAAGCCTTTCTCCACTTTATTAGGCTTAATACGTACACAATTGTCTAGGATTTATTAGGCTTCTTTTATATCTTAGGTGCAAGGCATTGCCTCTGGCATCGCAAAAATCAACCAAGAACAAGTGGAAGACTACGCCAGCAGAAAAGGTATTTCGGTGGACCAAGCAGAAAGATTGCTTTCGTCTAATTTGGAATAACCCGCTTACTTCTTGTTTGGCACTACATCCTATCTTTCCAATAGTTTGGAAGACGATTAAGATGCATTACTGCAATAACCAATATTTTATCGTCCTCTTTAGAATACAAGACTCCAAACGGAAATCTATTTACCAAAGAGCGTCTAATATTGCCATCAATTATCGCCCAAGCCTCTGGTAAAGACATTGAACGCTGAATAGCAACATAAACCTCGTTGGCAAAATCTAAACCTAAGTCAGAGTATATGTTCTCATAATAATCAATCGCTTTATTTAATTCTATCTCTGCTTCTGGATGAAATGAAAAATTCACTAACTAAATCTCTTCCAAATTTTATTAAAAACTTGAACGCCGTCAATCGCTTTTACTTTACCACTTTGTAATTCTTTTAGTCTTTTTGTAGCGAGCTTTGACCATTGGTCATCAATTTTTTCTTCTGGATGATTCAAACTTTTTAGTAGCGACTCAACAACTAGGGTTCGATCTTCGATAGGTAACGATACCGCTTCATTTATTAACGCTGTTGTATTCATTTTTTCTAATCCTAATTTTTAAATTCTGATGATTAATAATATCATAAAAGATCAACCAAGAACAAGTGAAAGATTATGCCAGCAGAAAAGGTATTTCGGTAGATCAAGCGGAAAGACCGCTTTCGCCTAATTTAGAGTGGTTTATTGTGCTGTATCTATTCGTCAGTATGAATACACTCAATAAGTCGCTCAACTTGTCTAGTACAGCAGCCATTACCACTTGTGGCAAAAGTTTGATTTCGAACTTTTGCCACGGTATTTGCCCCATTGGCAATCGCATTGATAATATCAATTTTTTTGACTTCGTTACACACGCATAAATTTTTCTTAAGATTCTGCCTAAGAATTTCAGGCAGTTTGTCTAATGGACTTTGGGCAATATTAAGCGTTGACTTCAATACTGCGAAGCTCTTTAGCTAATTGATCTAATGAGGCGTTGATTAACTTAAATGCACCTTCAGCGCCGTACAATTTGGCGATTTCAAGCGCTTCATTAATCACCACTTTATAAGGCACCTCAATACTGTGCTGAAGCTCATACGCACCCAAATATAAGATTGCATGCTCAACAGAGCCTAGCTCGTCTGTTTCTCTAGAAAGTGTTGGGGCGATTAGCTTATCAAGCTGCGTTCTATTTTTAAGAATATTGATAAACAAATTTGAAAAGAATGCTTTTGATATTTTGCCTTCTTTCTGATTTAAGAATTGCTGCTCAATTTGCAACACTTCGCCACCTGAAACGGTGTATTGATAAATAGCTTGAACCACACGCTCACGAGAGCGATGTTTTGGAGTTTTGAATGCCATAATTTAAAACGCTTGAGTGTCAGCTTGCTTCGTCAAGTAAAGCATTTCAATCATAGCCATGGTGGCTTCTTCACCCTTATTACCCTTGTAACCACCTGCTCTACCAATGGTTTGATCCATGTTGAGTGTGGTTAATACGCCGAATGTTGTTGGCACTTCAAATTGATAAGACACCTCAGCAATGCCTTTAGCGCACTCATTACACACATAAACATCGTGCGGAGTTTCACCCTTAATAACAGCGCCCAATGTCACAATGCCATCGTATAAATTTTTACCATTGGCTTGTTGCGCTGCAATGCGTTTAGCCAGTAGTGGAATCTCGAAAGCACCAGGCGCATAAAATACATTAACGTTACCTTCATCAATGCCATATTTTGCCAATGTTTCTTGTGCAGACGCTAACAACTTATCGCCAATATCTTGGTAAAAATAACCTACAATAATAGCAACTTTACTATCTTTTAAAAAGTCACTATTGGCGTTTTTATCAAATTGAAATTGCATTTGAATCCTTTATTTGTTAATTTCTACGTATTCGCTCACTTCTAGACCAAACCCTTTAAGGCCATGTAGTTTTCTTGGTGAGCCCAATAGCTTCATTTTTTTCACGCCCAAATCAGATAAGATTTGTGCACCAATTCCGTAGGTCTTAATATCGTCACCACTATCTCTTGAAACGTTGTCAATATTCTGCAAAATAGATTGATCAGTTTGCTTTCTAAGCAGTAACAACACGCCAGATTCTGCTTTGGCAATATGTTTTAATGCATCATCCACACTAAAACTGGTCGAGCTTTCTTTTAAAACATCTTTAAAGGTATCTTCCATGTGTACACGAACGCAAGTGTTGCTGTTGTCATCAATCTTACCTTTGACTAGTGCCAGGTGAGTTTCGTTATGAATACTATCTAGAAATGAAACCACTTTAAATTTGCCGTGATCGGTTGTAAAAGGACGTTCATTAATGCGCTCAATGGTTTTTTCATGCTCAACACGATATGAAATTAAATCTTCAATCGTGCCCCATTTAATATTGTGTTTTTTGGCAAAAATTTCAAGATCATCACGACGCGCCATGGTGCCATCTTCATTAAGAATTTCAACAATCACCGAAGCTGGTTCAAAACCTGAAAGGCGTGCAAGATCACAGCCTGCCTCCGTATGACCGGCGCGAATAAGTACGCCGCCTGGTTGTGCCATTAATGGGAAAATATGCCCTGGCTGAACAATGTCTTCTGGTGTGGCATCTGGCGCTACTGCATCGAGTACCGTTTTGGCTCTATCTGCTGCTGAAATTCCAGTTGTTACCCCTTCCACCGCTTCAATTGATACGGTAAAGTTGGTGCCATTTGCATCGTTATTTTGCGCCACCATCAGCGGCAGATTAAGCTGCTTACAACGCTCTTGAGTCAAGGTTAAGCAAATCAAACCACGGCCGTGTGTGGCCATGAAGTTAATATCCTCTTTAGTACACGTGGCTGCAGGAATAATCAGATCACCTTCATTTTCACGATCTTCATCATCCATTAAGATGATCATTTTTCCTTGCTTATAATCTTCTAATATTTCTTCAATACTTGCTTTCATGATGCCTACTTACTTTGTAATAGTTGCTCTAGGTGACGTGCAATAATATCCACCTCTAAGTTCACTCGACTACCTTTTTTTAGTGTGCCAAGTGTTGTTACTGCCAATGTATGGGGAACGATATTCAAATCAAATACATTAGCTTGAATTTCATTGACTGTTAGACTTACGCCATTAATACATACAGAGCCTTTTTTGGCAATGTATTTTACCAAATTATCTGGTGCACTAATCTTAAAACGTGTTGACTCACCTTCGCTAAAAGAATCGCTCACTTGCGCCACACCATCAACATGACCACTAACTAAATGCCCGTCAATGCCTTGATTAAGTCTTAAGGCTTTTTCTAAGTTAACCGTATCACCCTCTTCAAGCTCAGAGAAAATGGTGCAATTAATGGTTTCTTGAGAAACATCCGCCTTAAAGAAATCACCGCCAATTTCAACTGCTGTCAGACAAACACCATTAACCGCAATACTATCGCCTATGGCAATACTAGAAAAATCAAAGTCTGGGGCGCTAAAACTAAAAACGGCACCTTTGTCATAAGCCAGTTTAGTTTTAATACTGCCCAATGCTTGAATGATGCCTGTGAACATAAATAAAGTAGATGATTAAAGATTGCTAATTTTACGCTAATTGCGCCGCAGTTAGATTATGTCTTTATTTTCAAAACAATAACAAAAACTCGCACCCAGCAACACAATTACCCAACCTAGGTAAACCCAAAGCATGATCAATACCAAGATCGATAAGGCGCCATAAATAAGTTCATAAACTGGAAAATACTGAATGTAGACAAACATGGCGTACTTGATAACTTCCAACAATATCGCAGCAATAATGCCGGCTTTTAAGGCGTTGATGAAACGAACCTTTTCTAATGGCACTGAATAATACAACACCGCAAAACCAAGACTGGATAATGCAAATGGGGTAAATATAGGTGCATAGCGCATGACTGGCAAATTATTAAACAACTCTGACGCCATAGCGTAAGAGCTGAAAAACAAAGATGCACCTAAGAGTATCGGGCCTAGAAACAAAACAAACAAATAAGAAACCAGCCCCTCCATCCAATGACGATGATGCGAATCATGCCAAGTAAGGTTGATGCGTTTGTCAACTTCATACAGCAGTAGCATTACTGCAAAAATCAAAAAAACCGTAGTATAGCCTTTAATAGCCTGCGCTTGAGTAACAAATTGCTGAATGTAGTCTTGTGCCAAACCAACATTTTGTGGCAACAAATAAGTAAATAAAAACTGCTCTAATGGTTTTTGCAAGTCGGCAAAATAAGGCGACAAAGAAAAAACACTTAAACCGAGCGCAAGGCCTGGCACAATGGCAAACAACGTATCGAAAGATAAAATAGCCGCAGAATCAAAACCCTGGCGCTCGACAAATCTTCTCAATACGGTTGTAATCATAGGCTTATTTTTGTGATTTTAAGTAATCCTCGTAATTGCCAGAATAATAATGCATGCCATCTTCTTTTAGCTCAACCACCTTGGTGGATAATGAAGATACAAACTCTCTATCATGACTCACAAATATAAGTGTACCCTCATAATTATCTAGTGCAAGGTTAAGTGCTTCAATTGATTCCATGTCTAAGTGGTTAGTTGGCTCGTCCATTACCAATACATTTGGATTTTGCAACATTAGTTTGCCAAACAGCATTCTACCTTTTTCACCACCTGAAAGCGATTTAACACTTTTAACAATGTCATTTTTACCAAACAACATCTTGCCCAAAACACCACGCATATCTTGCATGTCTTGCTTCGGCTGTTTAAATTGAGCCATCCAATCAAGCACAGTCATATCTTCTTCAAAATCGGCACTATGATCCTGTGCATAATAGCCAATATTGATATTCTCACTCCATTTAACCTTGCCAGCATCTGGCTCAATCTCACCAACCAATGTGCGCAATAAGGTGGTTTTACCAATACCGTTTTGACCAATAATCGCAACACGCTCACCCACCTCAAATAAAAATTCAATATCCTTTAAAACATGTAAAGGTTTGGCGTCTTTATCATCCCCTTGCGCCGTAAAACTCTTATTTAACCCGGTTACCTCTAATACATTTCTGTGCAATTTGTGCTCTTGCTTGAAGATGATGTAAGGGCTAATTCTTGAAGAAGGCTTAATGTCAGAAAGCTCAATTTTTTCAAGCTGTTTTTGGCGAGAAGTTGCCTGTTTTGACTTAGAAGCATTGGCTGAAAATCGTGACACAAAATGCTTTAGCTCTTTAATTTTGGCTTCTTTTTTAGCATTATCGGCTTGCATCTTTTCCTGAATCGCCGTTGAGGCAATCATAAATTGATCGTAGTTACCAGGGAAGGTGTTAAGTGCACCATAGTCTAAGTCTGACATGTGCGTACAGACACCATTTAAAAAGTGTCTATCATGTGAGATGATCACCATAGTGGCTTTACGCTCATTCAATACGTCAACCAGCCAGCTAATTGAGTTGATATCCAAGTTGTTGGTTGGCTCATCTAATAATAAAATTTCTGGATCTGAGAACAATGCTTGCGCCAAAAGTACACGTAATTTCCAGCCGGGTGCAATCTCGCTCATTAGGCCGTAATGCTGATCTTCTGGAATGTCCAAACCTAGCAATAATTCACTTGCAGAAGATTCAGCCATATAGCCATCCATTTCTGCAAATTCCATTTCCAGCTCACCCACCTTAATACCGTCTGCATCACTCATTTCAGGTAAGGCGTAAATACGATCTCTTTCTTTTTTTACTTCCCAAAGCTTTTCATGACCCATAATAACGGTATCAACCACACGAAAATCTTCAAACGCAAATTGATCCTGACGCAAAATACCCAGACGCTCACCCTCGCTAATGCTCACTGTGCCATTACTAGGCTTTAGCTCACCGGTTAAAATCTTCATAAAAGTAGATTTTCCACAGCCATTAGCACCAATTAGGCCGTAGCGATTGCCACCTTGAAACTTAATAGAGATATTTTCAAATAAAGGTTTTTCACCAAATTGCATGGTGATATTAGCAGTAGAAATCATGGACTTAGGATGGTTTTTGAAAAACAACTATTATCCCATAAACGCAATAAACAACTAAAACAAATATCAGATTGATTAGGACGCTTGAACGATCTGTTGAGGGTTAAAATAATGAGTAAATTCCAAGCTCAACAACAACTCAATGTTTGAAAAAACTGGACTATTACCTGATAAAAATTTAACAATTGCCATTCTTATACTGCTTACCTTTGGCTGGATTATGTCATTTTCAGCATCATTAGGTCATTTTGATAGTTATGGTTATTTTGCTCGACAAAGTATCTTTATTTCGCTAGGGTTGATGCTAGCCTTCACCTGCTTAAAAATACCGCTATATTTTTATCAACAGCATGCCAGGAAGTTTTTTATTTTTACCTTGGTTTGCCTAGCTTTAGTATTTTTACCCGAGCCAATAGGTCGCACAGTTAACGGCTCTACACGCTGGATTAACTTTGTCGTGTTTAAATTTCAACCCTCGGAAATGATGAAAATCGCCATGATTTTATACATGGCTGACTTTCTCATTCGTCATGAAAAAGATGTAAAAAAACCTTGGATGGGGCTAGTTAAAACACTTATTATTATTAGTTCTGCTGCAATTCTATTACTCTTAGAAACAGACTTGGGTGCCACAGCCATCATCTCATTAACCGCGTTAATTATGCTTTTTGCTGCAGGCGCCTACCTAAAACAACTCAGTATTGTTGGTACTGGATTATTTAGTCTAGCCGGCATTGGACTCTACATTGACGGCCTAAATGGTGGCGTACGCTGGGCAAGATTAACCGAATTTTGGCAAATTGACCTATGGCTCAATGATAGTGAAAAAGTCTATCAAACCAAACAAGCGTTAATTGGTATTGCTAGAGGTGATTGGGCCGGTGTTGGATTGGGAAATGGCATTCAGAAATACACCAAATTGCCCGAGCCTCACACGGATATGATTTTTTCTATTATTGGTGAAGAAATTGGCATTATTGGTATGCTATTTGTTATTTTTAGTTTTGGCTACATTATGCTCAAAGGCTTTAAAATTGCCAAAGATGCGCTAAAACAAAAACGCAAATATAGCTCTTATGTTGGCTTTGGCATTTGCACCTGGCTGTCTCTTCAGTTTAGTGTTAATGTTGCTATGAATTTAGGTTTAATCCCCCCTAAAGGATTCCCATTGCCATTAATTAGTTATGGTGGTTCCAGCATGATATTTGTATTAATTGCTTGTGGAATTTTGCTAAGAATAGACATGGAGAGTCGTTGTGAGTATTCCAAACAAAAAGATTATGTCTAATAAGAAAATTTTAATTATGGCAGGTGGCACAGGTGGGCACATTTTTCCAGCACTTGCCATCGTTAACGAGCTAAAAAAACACCGTGTTAATATTGAGTGGCTAGGTTCAAAACGTGGCATGGAAAACACCATTGTGCCAAATAACAACATCAAGCTGCACCGCGTTAATGCGGTTGGCTTACGTGGAAAAAACTTAATGAATTTACTTAAAGCGCCCTTCCAATTAGCACTGGCCACCCTTCAAGTATTTAAAGTATTTTATAAAGTTAAGCCAGATGTGGTTCTAGGCATGGGTGGCTTTGCCTCAGGCATTGGTGGTCTGGTTGCTTGGATTTACAGAGTGCCTTTATTTATTCATGAGCAAAATGCCATTGTTGGTACGACCAATAAACTACTCTCAAGTATTGCCACGCAAACTTTTCAAGCCTTTGACAACACTTTTAAGGATAAAACTCATGCGCTCACGGTCGGTAATCCGGTAGCTTTCAAAATAGCTAATCCAATAGCGGAAAATAAAAAGCTTAACTTGTTAATTGTGGGTGGCAGTCTCGGCTCAAAACCAATTAACGATGTGGTGACCAAACTTGATATCAATATTAATATTTGGCATCAAACTGGCAAACTGCACTTTAAACAGGTTAAGTCTCAATATAAGAAAAAATCAGTCAAAGTAACAGCCTTTATTGACGACATGGCCAAAGCATACGCTTGGGCCGATGTGGTGCTGTGTAGAGCTGGCGCAATGACTGTATCAGAGCTTATGCTCAGTGGCACACCAAGTATCCTCATTCCTTTGCCACATGCTATTGACAATCATCAATATTACAACGCAAAGATACTGGCAGATGCTGAAGCTGGTATCTTAATTGAACAGAAAAATTTGTCTATTGAATTGCTTGAAAAAAACTTACAAAATCTTACTAATGAAGCATTGCAAAGCATGTCAAGCCGTGCATTAGCATTGGCCAAGCCAACTGCTGCAAGTGATATTGTTAACAGCTTACTTCAGGCATAAAAAAACCGCATTTAAGCGGTCTTTATAAACTTAATCAGTGGCTATCGCCACTCAGTGCAGGTGGTTATTTCATTGGTATTACCAAATCTGTCTGATTTCTTTTGGGTAACACAACGACGCTCCTGAGTTTTAGCTGGCACCTCAACAATCTTATCCACATAGACAATTTTTTCAACAATCACCTCTTTGACTGGATTGGCATTCTCGCAAATATCACTTTTAATAGTTTCTATTTTTTGCTTGGCTTTAGCATGTTGTTTATTTGACCAGGCTTTAGCATCACTTGGCAAGTCAGCCAAAATGCCAATACCAGAATCAACCACATTACCCAAACAACCACCCAAGTGTTCAAGATTATCATAACCACTCGAACATTTATTCGTTTCAGCCACGGTGTTAAAACTCATTAAAACAGTGAATGACAAAGTTAATAAAGATTTTTTCATATTATTCTCCAATTGATTAATGATGCTGATGCATGTTAATACCCAAACCCTTAAACAAAGCCTCATCCTTGCTTTGAGTAACGTTTGGTGTGGTTAGTAGTTCATCGCCATAAAATACCGAATTTGCCCCAGCAAAGAAACAGCTTGCTTGCATGGTTTCACTCATATCTGTTCGTCCAGCGGATAGGCGCACTACCGACTTGGGCATTAAAATTCTGGCCACGGCAACAGAGCGAATAAAATCAATATCACTTGGCTTTTCCATGGTTTCAAATGGCGTACCCGACACTGGCACTAATAAATTAATCGGCACAGAATTTGGATGCTGATCCATATTCGCCAAAGTTTGCAACATAGACGCTCTATCTTCAACCGTTTCACCCAAGCCCAAAATACCGCCACTACAAACATTAATACCGGCCTGCTGCACATGATCAATGGTGTCTAGGCGATCTTGAAATTCACGCGTAGTGATTACATTCGAGTAATGCTCTTTTGAGGTGTCAATATTATGGTTGTAATAATCAAGCCCTGCTTCTTTTAATTTAGCTGCTTGTGATTCACTCAGCATACCCAAAGTGACACACGACTCCATACCTAAATCTTTCACCTCTTTAATCATTTCAATCACCACATCGAGTGATTTGTCCGTTGGATTGCGCCAAGCAGCGCCCATGCAAAAACGCTCAGAACCTAAATCTTTGGCTTTTTTAGCAGCCTCTTTAACTTGCTGAATTTGCACCAACTTTTCACGCTCTAGACCAGAATCATGTTTAGATGATTGTGAACAATAAGAGCAATCTTCTGGGCAGGCGCCCGTTTTAATATTTAGCAGTGAAGATACTTGCACTTTGTTTGGATCAAAATTCTCTCTATGAATGCTGTGCGCTTTAAATAACAAATCGTTAAATGGCATAGCAAACAGTTGGTTAATTTCTTCCAATGTCCAGTCGTGTTTTAAATCACTCATAAGTAGATTGTTTAATAATATTTTGGCTATTTTACCGGTATTTTAGACACAAAAAAGCCGTACAAAAGTACGGCTTTTACTTAGAATTTAAATTAAGTACTACAGGCTGTAATACATGTCAAATTCAACTGGGTGAGGTGCTGAACGCATCGCGTTAACCTCTTTCATCTTAAGATCAATGAAAGAATCAATTACGTTATCAGTAAATACGCCGCCCGCTTTTAAGAAATCACGATCAGTATCAAGCGCATCAAGTGCTTGCTCTAAAGAATTACAAACTTTAGGAATTTTCGCTTTTTCTTTTCTAGTTAGTTCGTACAAATCACCATCTTGCGCCTTACCAGGATCAATTTTATTCTTGATACCATCAAGGCCTGCCATAAGCATTGCAGAGAATGCTAAGTATGGATTGGCTGTATTATCTGGGAAACGTACTTCAATACGACGACCTCTTGGATTAGATACAAAAGGAATACGAATCGCAGCAGAACGGTTTTTAGCAGAGTATGCTAGCATTTCAGGCGCTTCATAGCCCGGCACTAAACGCTTGTAAGAGTTAGTTGATGCATTAGTAAAGGCATTTAACGCTTGTGCGTGCTTAATAATACCACCAATATAATGTAGTGCCATCTCACTTAAGTTGCCGTACCCATCGCCATCAAACAAGTTTACGCCGTCCTTAGCAATTGACTGGTGAACGTGCATACCATTACCATTATCAATCGCAATTGGCTTAGGCATAAAAGTAGCTGTTTTGCCGTACATGTGAGCAACATTATGAATACAGTACTTAAGAATTTGTGTCTCATCAGCTTTTCTTACTAGCGTGTTAAATTTAGCGCCAATTTCACATTGACCAGCAGTACCCACCTCATGGTGGTGCACTTCAGTTTCAACACCCATCTCTTCAATTACAAGACACATTTCTGATCTAAGATCATGCAATGAATCAACCGGTGGTACTGGGAAATAACCACCTTTAACATTTGGACGGTGACCTTTGTTGCCACCTTCCAAATCAGAACCAGACTCCCAGTCTGCTTCTCCAGAATGGATTTCGTAAAATGCCTTACCCATGCCGAATCCAGTATCCCATTTAACACTGTCAAATACAAAAAACTCATTTTCGTTACCAAAGTAAACCGTATCACCAACACCTGAATCTTGCATGTACTTTTCAGCACGCTTAGCAAGAGATCTAGGATCTTTTTCATAGCCTTGCATATCACTTGGCTCAACAATGTCACAACGTACAATTAGTGTCGGCTCCTGTGTAAACGGATCCATAACACAAGCCGTTGTGTCTGGCTTTAAAATCATGTCAGATTCGTTAATATCTTTCCAACCTGTGATTGAAGAGCCGTCAAACATTTGACCCTCTTCAAATTTATCTTCATCAACTGTATGAGCAGGAACGCTTACGTGGTGTTCTTTACCGTGAGTATCTGTAAAACGAAAATCAACAAATTTAACCTCGTTGTCTTCGATCATCTTCATTACATCTTTAGCAGACATATATTCTCCTATGTTTATAGCTGTTTGTATTAACTGACAATCGTTGTCAAGCAGAGCGCGCCGTTGCGTTCAAATTCTGTGTTTTTTTATTTTAATATAATAAATATCTACTATATTTTCATCAAAAACAGCGAATTATTCTACCCTATTTTCTCCACCAAAAGTATGATCTCGTCTGATTTTTCTTCAATCTCTAACACTTTGTGACCATGCACCTTGCACCAAGCCGGTATATCATGAAGCACACCTGGATCAGTTGCTAGCATTTCAATAGTGTCTCCGATCTTAACTTTATCAATCATTTCACCAAGACGAATCACCGGCATGGGGCATAACAATCTTTTAACATCAATATTAGTTTGCATCAATCCAATCCTGTGGTTTTAAGAATTTTTCATACAACATCGATTCCGGTGTGCCTGATTTTGGCTCGTATTGATACTCCCAGCGCACCAACGGTGGCAAGGACATCAGTATTGATTCAGTACGTCCACCTGTTTGCAAGCCGAATAACGTGCCACGATCATAAACCAAATTAAACTCTACGTAGCGGCCACGACGATACAATTGAAATTGTCTTTCATGATCGCCATATTCTGTATCTTTGCGCTTTTCAACAATTGGCCTATAAGCTTTAATATAGCTATTACCCACACTTTGCATAAAAGCAAAACATGCCTCAAAACCGCCTTCATTTAAATCATCAAAAAACAAACCACCAATACCGCGCTGTTCATCCCGATGCTTTAAATAAAAATAATCATCACACCATTTTTTGTATTTAGCATACACCTCTTCGCCAAAAGGATCACAAGCTGCTTTAGCACTTTGATGCCAAAAAACAGCGTCTTCATCAAACCCGTAATACGGGGTTAAATCAAAGCCACCACCAAACCACCAAATTGGATCTTCGCCGGCTTTTTCAGCCACAAAAAAACGCACATTGGCATGTGATGTCGGCACGTATGGATTGTTAGGGTGGATGACCAGCGATACGCCCAAAGCACTAAAACTGCGCCCTGCTAGCTCAGGCCTTAACGCCGTTGCAGAGGCTGGCATATTGTCACCATGGACAATTGAAAAATTAACACCGGCCTGCTCAAACACATCTCCGCCGGTTAACACTCGAGTTAAGCCATTACCACTACCATTTGGCTTAGACCACTCATCTTTAATGAATTTAGCCTGACCATCAACTTGCTCCAATTGAGTGCAAATATCCTCTTGTAAAGCTAACAAATAATCTTTAATTTGATCAATCATCTAAGTTTCTCTCCCGTGTGTAAATTAATAATGCTTGATGGGTTGCTATTGGTTGTTACAGGTGCAATTATATAGTCTAATTGATCCTTGAAATAAAGACGCAACTTTAAGCTGCTTTGAGCAACAGGATAGCCGGATAAATTCGCACTGGTACTCACCAGAGCACTGCCAGTTAATTGGCACAATTCATGAATTAAAGCATAATTGGTTAGTCTGATGGCCACCGTATCATGCCCACCAAGCAGCATTTTAGGTGTGTTTTTATGTGCCTTTACAATATAGGTTGTTGGAACGCTGCCAAGCTTGATTTTATCTAATAAAGTCGCATCCTCTACATAGGGAGTGAAATAATCAAGATTACTTGATATTAAAATCAACCCCTTATTATGTGAGCGTTGCTTTAGATTAACAAGTCGCATTAATGAATCAAAAAATGGCAAACAACTCAAACCCTGAATGGTGTCAGTCGGCAAACTAATCACACCGCCAGAACGCATAATATTTGCAGCTAATTGCGCTTTAAAACTCATGGTTTTTTCGCTCGTGGATGACACTTATCATAAACTTTTGAAAGCTCCAAAAAATCAAGGTGCGTATAAACTTGGGTAGATTTAATACTGGCATGGCCTAAAAACTCTTGAGTAGAGCGTAAATCATGACTAGATTGTAAAAAATGCGTAGCCGCTGCATGACGTAACATGTGTGGGTGTACATTCACCTTGATACCTGCAGTAAGTGCGCGTTTTTTAATCATATTTTGCAGTGCTCTAACACCAATTCTATCGCCACTTTTATTAACAAACAAAGCGCTTGCTTGGTGCTTGTGTAAATAACATTTAATAGCCTTAATTGCCGAATCGCCTAACGGCGTATAACGCATCTTGCCACCCTTACCTAAAACACTCAAAAATCCTTGAGATAAATCCACATCGCTGACATTTAAATTAACCAATTCAGAGACTCGCAAACCACAAGAATAAATAACCTCAATAATACATACATCACGCTGCTCGAAACGACTGGTTTTTTGCGGTTTTAGCATCATCAGTAGCTGATCATAAGTTAATGTATCCGGCAAGGTTTGTGCTATTTTTGGCGTACGCAACTGCACGGCACAATTATGTTCAAGCTCGCCATGATTAACCAAATAAGTTAACAGCCCTTTAATTGATGACAGATAGCGACGAATACTACGAGAAGAAATATTATTATGACGTAATTGCATCACAAATAAATTCAAATTATCTGTGTCAAGCGCCTGCCAGCTGGATATTTTCTGCACTTTTAAAAAATCAAGCAACTGCAGCAAATCACGCTCATAGGCGCGCTGTGTATTGATCGCATAATTACGCTCAATTTTTAAGTAAGAAATAAAGTCAATTATTTGTTTTTTCACTTGATTTTTTTAAGCTTGGCCATATCAAGACATTTTACGCACAAATAATAATAAAAATAAAATGACGACAAAACAGACGCATTCGTTCCAAACAGAGGTTTCTCAACTTCTACATTTAATGATTCACTCTTTGTATTCTAACAAAGAAATTTTCTTGCGAGAGCTGGTATCAAACGCCTCTGACGCGGTAGACAAGCTTAAATTTGAATCGCTTTCAAATGACACCATGGTTGAGGGCAAAGAAGAGCTTCAAGTGCATATTGATGTCGATAAGGACGCTGGCACCATTACTATTACTGATAATGGTATCGGCATGAATGAAGAGGAAGTAATGGCTAATATTGGTACTATTGCTAACTCTGGTACTAAAAAATTCCTACAAAGTTTGGATGAAAAACAAGCCGAAGATTCAAATCTAATTGGTCAGTTTGGTGTGGGTTTTTACGCCGCCTTTATTGTTGCAGATGAAGTGGTATTAACCACTAGAAAAGCAGGCGACGATCAAGCTAACGGCACAATATGGACTTCAAAAGGCGAAGGTGAATATTCACTAGAAACCGCCACAGTTAAAGATTTTGGTACCAAAATCACCTTGCACATTAAAGACGATGAAAAAGAGTTTTTAGATGATTATCGCTTGCGCGGCATTATTTCAAAATATTCTGATCACATCACCGTGCCAATTATGATGATCAAGCCTGCAGAGGAAGAGTCTGACGCCATTGAATATGAAATGGTTAACAAGGCGAATGCTTTCTGGACACAAGACAAGCGTGATTTAAAACAAGAAGATTATGACGAATTCTACAAGTCGTTAACGTTCGATTTCGAAGCGCCACTTGCACAACTACACAATCGTGTTGAAGGCAACTTAGACTACACCTCTTTACTATACATTCCATCAAAAGCGCCATTTGACATGTGGGAGCCAAAGCGCAAAGGTGGCATTAAACTCTACGCCAAGCGTGTGTTTATCATGGAGGACAATGAAGAGTTAATGCCGATGTACTTACGCTTTATTAAAGGTGTCATCGACACAGCTGATTTATCGTTAAACGTGTCTCGTGAAATCTTACAAGGCAATAAAGTGGTTGATACAATCCGCAAAGCCTCAGTTAGCAGAATTTTAAAAGAACTTGAAAAAATGGCTAAAAATAAGCCTGAGAAATATGCAGCATTCTGGAAAGAATTCGGCATGGTAATGAAAGAAGGTGTGGTTGAAGACCCAAGCAACAAAGACAAAATTGCCTCTTTGTTACGCTTTTCTACCACCAAATCTAACAGTGAAGAGCAAACCGTTTCTTTAGCTGATTATGTTGCTGGCATGAG
>JACKQG010002101.1_pt1 | contig 26510 bp, 27 predicted proteins | sample 8237621 | NCBI WGS metagenome assembly JACKQG01 (sample SAMN15677084, study PRJNA649215) | marine metagenome | biome: marine; feature: Black Sea; material: saline water; isolation source: suspended particulate matter (SPM) from the Black Sea western gyre | collected 2013-06-09/2013-06-10 | depth... | reverse complement strand
TGCTTAGCTCAGCTGGGAGAGCATCGCCCTTACAAGGCGAGGGTCGGGGGTTCGAACCCCTCAGCACCCACCAAGTTAGGAGTGGTAGTTCAGTTGGTTAGAATACCGGCCTGTCACGCCGGGGGTCGCGGGTTCGAGTCCCGTCCACTCCGCCAACATATAAAGCGTTCCATAAGGAACGCTTTATTTTTTAAATTCCAGACATATGTCCTCCCTGCTGGAAATAATTATAAACTCAGCCATTGATGATTCGTCATGTTACAAAGTATAAGAGATAAAACTTCTGGATGGATTGCCTACCTAATAATAGGTCTTATTAGTATACCTTTCGCGTTATGGGGAATTAATTCTTATCTGGGCGGTGGAGAAGAGCAGCCAGTAGCATTGGTGGATGGTGATAAAATTACTCCACGTCAACTTGATTACGCCTTTGCTCGTTACCGCGAAAGATTGACTTCTATCTTCGGTGGAAATCTACCTGCAATGTTCAATGATGAAGCGGCTCTTAAAGAGCAGGCTTTAACTCAAATTATCGAAGAAACTGTGTTACAGAAATACATCAGGGATGAAGGTTATCGTGTCGGCGATAATCAATTATTTGAAAATATTCAAGCTATGCAGGTTTTTCACAAAGACGGACGTTTCAGTAAGGAACAATACCAGAACCAAATTGCATCTCAGGGTTATTCAGCCGCCGCATTTGAACAGGAGCTACGACGCTCGCAGGAACTGGAACAGTTAAACCTGGCACTTGTTAGCAGTGCTTTTACCTTGCCGATTGAAGTCGACCAATTCAACCGACTGAAAAATCAGGAACGCAAATTACGTACCCTGACGATTGAAAATAATATTGACGCTATTGAAATCTCAGATCAGGACGTAACTGATTACTACAAAACTCAAGCTGCCAGTTTCATGCAGCCCGCCATGGTTAAGCTGGATTATATTGAGTTAAGCTTGGATCAGCTAAAACAAAAAATCGAAGTTTCAGACGATAAAATTGCAGAGCGCTATGCACAGATGCGCGACCAGTTAACCCAACCTGAAGTTCGTTCAGCCAGTCACATACTGTTAACAGTGGCAGAGGGTGTGGATGAGGATCAGGTAAAGTCAAAAATAACTGAAATTAAAAGTCGCATCAATCAGGGTGAAGATTTTTCCAGTCTTGCACGTGAGTTTTCTCAGGATCCAGGTTCTGCCGAAGATGGTGGTAATCTGGGTGATATCGAACGTGGTTTCATGGTGAAACCATTTGAAACTGCATTGTTTAATCTGTCTGTCGATCAGGTCAGTGAACCGGTTAAAACACAGTTTGGCTGGCACCTGATCAAGTTACACAATGTGAGCGGTGGTGAAACAAAATCACTAGAACAGGCGCGTTATGAAATTGAGCAGGAATTAAAAACTGATCTTGCCGAAAGTCAGATTTATGACATGACAGAAAGTCTGGCAAGTATTGGTTATGAACAGTCCAGTTCACTGTTACCCGCGGCACAGCAGCTTGAACTTAAGGTGCAGACTACAGACTGGTTTACCCGTTCAGGTGGTGAAGGTATCGCTGAGCAGGAAAAAATTAGACAGGCTGCGTTTTCTGATCAGGTTCTAAAGCAACAGTTGAATAGTGAAACAATCGAGCTTTCCGATCACCGTGTTGTGCTGGTGCATTTAAATAAACATAAACCTGCCGAACAGAAATCACTGGACTCTGTACGTGACGCTATCATAAGTACGCTGAAAAAGAAGAAAGGTCGCGAACAGGCTGAACAACAGGGTAAAAAGATCTTAGCCAATTTAACTTCAGGCTCCGCAACCCTGGATTCCAGTTCGGAAAGTCTATCTATCCCTCTGGTCGATATTGGTTTTGTAAAACGTAGCAGTGTGAGTGTTGATAAGGGGCTTTTGAATGCAGCGTTCCGCATGACGAAACCGGTTTCCGATAAATTGGTATTTGACGGTCTGTCATCCAATAATGGTGATTACACTATTATCGAGCTATCCCAAACCCGAGTGGATGCAGCTGATACCACTGGTGACGATACTGCCAAAGCACTTGCGGGAAAGATTTCAAATTATGAGTACCTGGCCTATATTAAAACTCTGGCACAACAGGCTGATATTCAAAGATTTGCAGTGAAAGATTTACCTCAGTAAACAATCGTATATATTTCTATTCCAATAAAAAAGCCTGTTAACTTTTAACAGGCTTTTTTTTGTCTAATCCATTTAATTTAGATCAGATGAATTAAGGGGTTATCAGGAATCGAGTACGCCCATACTCATGATGTTATACCCGGAGTCAACGTAGATATTTTCACCGGTAATTCCCGCAGCAAGATCGGAACATAAAAAGGCACCGGTATTACCGACATCGTCGATGGTAACGTTTCTACGCAAAGGGGCATTATGTTCAACCTCATCCAGAATTTTCTTGAAACTACCGATACCGGAAGCTGCCAACGTTTTGATTGGGCCTGCTGATATTGAATTGACCCTGATGCCTTCAGGTCCGAGTGCTGCAGCAAGATAACGTACACTGGCTTCCAGGGATGCTTTGGCAACCCCCATTACATTGTAATTGGGCAAGGCTCTTTCGGAGCCGAGGTAACTCATGGTAATAATAGATCCATTGGTACCCTGCATCATCGGTCTGGCCGCTTTGGCCATCGCTGACAGGCTGTATGAGCTTATATCATGTGCCATCGCGAACCCTTCCCGTGTCAGGTTTTCCAGATAGTCTCCGGCCAGTGCTTCGCGTGGGGCAAAGGCAATAGAGTGCACCAGGCCATCGAGTGAGTTCCACTCCTTATGCAGATCCGTAAAGAGTTGGGTGATATCCTCGTCGTTTGCCACGTCACAAGGTAAAACGATGCTGGAACCAAATTCGGCTGCAAATTTTTCGACCCTTGGTTGTAGCTTTTCATTCGGATAACTGAAGGCCAGCTGTGCGCCCTCGCGATGCATCGCTTTGGCGATGCCATACGCAATTGAACGATTACTGGCGATACCTGCGATTAATATTTTTTTACCGGCTAAAAAACCCATATGTAGTTACTCGTTGTGTCAAAGAAAACATTTTCGCAATGTAACGGATGTGATGCAATCTGATTATTGAATGGCTGCGCCGAAAGCCATCAATTTCGGTTAAAAATAACCAGAATTCAGTTGGCTGCGGGTATTTTTAGCGGATTCCAGTGTTGAATCATGTATTGCAGGATTTCATAGGGTCTGGCGGATGTAAGCTGTCGGGGGATTTCCTGACCCAGATAGTGAGCGGCATCGGCTAACTGGATACTGGCTTTATCGATCACCAGTCCTTTTGCTCCGGTCTGCTTACTCAGTTTTTCACCGCTCGCTGAATTGACTACCGGAATATGCAGATACTCTGGCACCGGATAAGCCAGCAATCGATACAGATAGTGATGGAGAGTGCTGACTTTGAGTAGATCCGATCCCCGTACAATCTGATTTACCCGCTGTTCATGATCATCAATCACCACTGCCAGGTGATAGGCGTACACGCCATCTACCCGCTTTAATACGACATCACCGACCTGATCTGGAAGGTTCAGTTCCACATTCCCATAGTGTGCGTCGATAAAGTCGACAGTACCGGCAGACTCAACATTGAGGCGTAGACTCAAAGTCGGGTTTCGAAGATTAAGGTTGCGGCAACTACCGGGATAGATTCGACCTAATGGTCCGAGTTCCAGGTTTTGTTTATTTAACTGTTTGCGACTGCAACTGCAGCGGTACAGATATTTCTGACTAATCAGATGCTGCAGGATTTCTTCGTAGAGTGGAAAGCGCCGGCTCTGGTAGATAACCGGGCCATCCCATTCGAAGCCAAAGGCCTGCAGTGTATGCAGGATATGTTCGGATGCCCCTTTCACGACTCTGGGCGTATCCACATCTTCGATGCGTAATAACCATTGTCCTCCGTTCGATCTGACATGGCAGTAACTGGCGACAGCGCTTACCAGTGAGCCGAAATGCAGTGGGCCGGAAGGTGTTGGAGCAAAACGGCCGGTAATTTGCGGAAGTTTATGCTGCATCTGATGCCTTCGGTGAAAACCTTAGCTTAGTAAGTTTTTCAGAATATTTTCGTAAATCGCCGACAGGCTATCAATTTCATCAACTTTAATATTTTCATTCAGTTTATGAATACTCTCATTCACCGGGCCGAGCTCTACTACCTGGGTACCGGTTGGGGCGATAAATCGACCATCCGAGGTGCCGCCTGAGGTGGATAACTCGCTACTGATACCGGTGACAGATTTGATGGCCTTCAGTGCAGCTTCCACTAGTGCCCCTTTTTCGGTGATGAATGGTAATCCTGATAGCGTCCATTCAATCTCATAATTCAGATGGTGGCCATCCAGTAGTGCCTGAATACGCTGCTGGATCATTTCTGCATTCAGGCAGGTTGAATAGCGCAGATTAAAATCGATAATGACTTCACCGGGGATTACATTCGTGGCACCGGTTCCTGCATTGATATTGGATATCTGAAAGCTGGTTGCCGGGAAGAACTCATTACCCTGGTCCCATTCCGTAGCAGCCAGTTCAGCCAGAGCCGGAGCGGCCTTATGGATTGGATTTTCAGCCAGGTGAGGATAGGCGACATGGCCCTGTACACCTTTGACGGTGAGTCTGGCACCTAAAGAACCACGTCTACCGTTTTTTATGACATCCCCCACGGTGTCAATACTAGACGGTTCTCCAACCAGTGCCCAGTCGATTTTTTCATTGCGTTGTTGCAGGGTTTCAATCACTTTGACGGTTCCGTCAAGTGCAGGACCTTCTTCATCACTGGTAATCAGAAACGCAATCGAACCTTGATGTTCAGGGTATTGTTGAATAAAGCGTTCGCAGGCGGTGATCATACAGGCAATACTGGATTTCATATCTGCAGCACCGCGTGCATACAGATAACCATCGCGGATTTCCGGCTTGAACGGATGGCTGATCCATTTGCTTAGAGGACCTGTCGGAACCACATCGGTGTGTCCGGCAAACGCGAGTACGGGTGCTGTCGTTCCGCGTCGTGCCCACAGGTTGGTGACTTCACCAAACTGCATGACTTCGCAGCTAAAACCGAGCGGGGTCAGATGCTCACAGATCAGTTGCTGGCAACCCTTATCATCCGGAGTTACCGAATCGATGGATAACAGTTCGATGGCTAATTTTAGTGAATCTGAACTCATTAGGATAGCAGCTCCTGGGCATAGGTTTTTTCATTGAAGCCGAGAATTTTTTGCTCACCCACGACCAGTAACGGGCGTCTGATGATGGATGGATTCTGCATCATCACCTTAACCGCCAGGCTGTCGTCCATCACCGACTGTTGCTGCTGGTCAAGTTTGCGCCAGCTGGTGCCGCGTTTATTAATCAACTGTTCCCAGCCCAGCTCACTGACCCATCGCTGTAATTGATCGTGATCTATGCCGTGCTTTTTATAGTCATGAAACTGATAGTGGATGGCATGTTGATCAAGCCAGGCTCTGGCTTTTTTGATCGTGTCGCAATTGCGAATGCCATACATCATCAGTCCCGCGTCCGGCATTACTTGATATCTCTAAGCAGCTCGTTGATACCAACCTTGGAGCGGGTTTTTTCATCCACCTGTTTTACAATCACGGCACAGTACAGGCTGTATTTTCCATTTTCTGAGGGCAGGTTTCCGGATACTACGACGGAACCGGCTGGTATCCGACCGTAACTGACTTCGCCGGTTTCGCGGTTATAAATTTTGGTACTCTGACCGATGTAGACGCCCATTGAAATCACGGAGTTTCTTTCGACGATAACACCTTCGACGACTTCCGAGCGAGCACCGATGAAACAGTTGTCTTCGATGATGGTCGGGGATGCCTGTAAGGGTTCCAGTACACCACCGATACCGACACCGCCGGATAGATGGACGTTCTTGCCGATCTGTGCGCAGGAACCAACCGTTGACCAGGTGTCTACCATGGTGCCGCTATCCACATAGGCACCAATATTCACATAAGAGGGCATCAATACCACACCGGGGGCAATAAAAGAGCCACGGCGGGCCGTTGCAGGTGGTACTACGCGCACGCCGCTTTCACGAAATTCGCGCGTATTCGTATCGGCAAACTTGGACTGTACCTTATCGTAATAATTGGTGAAGCCACCCTTAACGAACTGATTGTCATCGATGCGAAAAGACAGCAGGACGGCTTTTTTCAGCCACTCATTAACCTGCCAGCCACCCTCGGCTTTAGGTTCTGCAACGCGGGCTTCACCGCTGTCGAGCATACCGATGGCTTCGGTAACGGCATCTTTGACCAGGGTTTCAACATTACGCGGGGTAATATCGGCACGACGCTCAAAAGCATCTTCAATGATTTGCTGAATAGTTGACATTTGTGTCTCCAGATTGAAATTTGTTGTGGCTATAGTGATTGCATAAATTGATTGATACGATGAGCGGCGCTCACACACTCGTCTGCTTCTGCGACCAGTGCCATGCGGACAAAGTTTTTGCCCGGGTTAGATTGATCCGTTGCGCGTGACAAAAACTGCCCGGGTAGTAGCGTGATGTTTTGGGTTGCGAATAGCTGCTGAGCAAAGTCACGATCATCGAGCGGGGTTCTGGCCCATAAATAAAATCCGGCGTCCGGTCTGACCGGCTGCAGTGTAGCAGAAAGTATATCCAGCACGGCGTCGAATTTTTTTCGGTATTGATCACGATTTTCTATTACGTGCTGTTCATCAGCCCACGCGGCAATGCTTGCAGACTGGGTTAGCGCTGGCATGGCACAGCCATGATAGGTTCTGTACAGCAGGAACTGTTTGATAATATTGGCATCACCAGCGACAAAGCCTGAGCGTAGCCCCGGCAGGTTGGAACGTTTTGACAGGCTGTGGAACACCATACAGTTGTTATAACCGCTTAAGCCCATCGCCTGAGCAGCCTGCAGTAATCCGACTGGAGGGTTCTGTTCATCAAAATATATCTCCGAGTAACATTCGTCACTGGCGATAATGAAATCATACTGCTGGGCCAGTCCGATCAGGCGCTGTAGATAGTCGATGGGCATTACCGCCCCGGTGGGATTACCGGGTGTGCAGATATAGATAAGCTGACAGTCTTGCCATTGCTGCGCACTGATGCTCTCTAGGTCGGGTAGATAGTTGTTATCTGCCACACAGTTCATATAAACGGGTTGTGCACCGGCCAGCAGTGCGGCGCCTTCATAGATCTGGTAAAACGGATTGGGCATTAACACCAGCGGGTTGCTGGCGTTACGGTCAACCACACACTGGGCAAATGCAAACAGGGCTTCACGTGTCCCATTGACCGGTAACACCTGGGTTTCCGGATCGATAGTCTGCTGCAGTCCAAAGCGTTGGTCGAGCCAGCTGGCAATCGCTTCACGCAGTGTTGCTAACCCTTTTGTAGTTGGATAATTGGAGAGTAAATGGGTATGTTTGATCAGGCTTTCCACCACAAAATGGGGCGAGGGATGCCTGGGTTCTCCGATCGACAGCGCAATATGCTGAATATTCTCAGGTGCGGTGACCGCCTGTTTGAGTCGATTTAATTTTTCAAAAGGATAGGGATGGAGTCGTTGTAAATCAGGGTTCATAATCTGGGCATTCGAATTCTGTGGGGCTATTATAACGGCATCAGCCGTTTTTCAAAGTAAAGTTGTAAACCGACTTATTCCATTCATACAGGTGACGTTATGACAAAGCAAACCAATATTTTTTCGGGTATCGATCATCACAGCGTGATCATTAGCGATGTAACCCGTAGTCGCCATTTTTATCACGATATCCTGGGGCTGGAAGAAGACCCCAGTCGGCCGGAAATGTCCTTTGACGGGGCCTGGTTCAAGGTTGGCAATCAGTCCATCCATTGTATGGTGGTCAATAATCCGGATAAGATCGAGGGCCGGCCGGAACACGGCGGACGTGACCGCCATGTGTGCCTGACCGGCAGCAACATCAATCAACTGATCGAGGCACTGGAACAGTATTATATTGATTACACGCGCAGCAAAAGCGGACGACAGGCAATATTTTTCCGTGACCCGGACGGCAATGCGATAGAAGTCCGTCAGCAGTAGAGTATTAGTAGATGTCCCATCCAGCACCTGACATGATTGCCTTCGATCTATTCGGGGTGATCTTCAGTGAAGGTCATTTGATTTCGAATGTCCTGCTCAAACTGTTGCCTGTGGATGTACACAAGGTGCAGTTAAAAAAGGCCTACGAAGATTTTAACCTCGGCGTGATCGACGAGACTGAATTCTGGCAGGCCATCGGGCAAACCGACTATGCTGTCCTGCGCCAGCAGTTTTTCGACCATTTCGTGACGGATGCCGACTTCGATGCGGTCATTACCACTCTAAAGCCACAGTATGACTTAGCGATATTGTCGAATCTGCCAGCGCAGTGGGCCGATACACTGAGTCAGAAATTTGGCTTTGCGCGTGATTTCTCTCCCTGTCTGTTCAGTGGGCATCTGCAATGTAAAAAGCCCCAGCCCGAAATCTATCAAAAATTACTGCAACAGTCGGGGCTACGGCCGCAGCAGATAGCCTTCATCGATGACCGGCTGGAAAACCTGCAAACCGCGCATGAGCTGGGTCTGGTTACAGTCTATTATCAGAAGGATGAAGAGACACATCCGTATCAGCCTGACTTTCAGATACACCGACTGGCGCAACTGCTGACATTGTGGGATTCATCCAGTAACACACAGGAGACGCTAACAGAATGAATAACCAGGAGTTTGTACGCCTGCTCGAACAACTGGAGGATGCCGCGTGGCAGTCAGTCATGGACGGCCAGGCGCTGGTGATGGTGGATGATATGGCGCTGACTGTCGGTGATGTTACGCATCCCTGTGTGCTGGTCAACGGCGGGAAGTCAGCCATGGGGGATGCATTACAGCTCAGGCATGGAACCATTCGCCAGGCCGCTGCGATACTGGATAAGTACTATTTTATTCGTCCGTTAAGCCGCAAAGGATTTGAACATCAGGCGGAGCAGCATATTCGAGCAAAGGGAGCGCAGGCGTTTGCGGCCATTGCGGGGCAATGGCCCGCATTTACCCTGTTTGTAGAGGGTGGTGAACTGCTGGCTGAATCGGCAGGCAGTGCACGTCATCGCTATGGCGCATTCTGTGAGCTGGATAAGCCGATGGCCGGTGTAGCGCTTACCGCACGGGTCGATCAATGGCTGCACAGCGGCGAAGCCTATCAGCTGTATCTGAATATGAACGTCTGCCGTTATAACTGCTGAAGTCTCTGTCCTAGTCCAGAAAAGCTGACTTTTCAGCAGGTTGTAACGTCGCCCCTCAAAAATCCTGATATATAGAGCCTTTCTGGCTTGAATGTTGCAGAGTTACTCGCAGAAGGTGAATTTAGAGAAAATTGAGTCAAAAAAATATCTGATTCGACCCTAAATCACCGTTCAATCATATTTAATCAGAAAATCGTCAAGAAATTGACTGCGGGTACTGAGATGATAACAGGCAATATAAACCAGGTACTTAGCCAGATGAATGCCATTGAAGCAATGGCAAAGGGTCAGGTTGATCAGACTAAACTGGCTGCTCAGACCGAGGGGCACAGTTTTGCAGACATGATGCAGCAGGCCATCAATCAGGTGAATCAAACTCAGATGGATGCCAAAGATTTAAGTACCGCGCTGGAAATGGGGAATCCTGATGTTGACATCGCTCAGGTGATGATCGCGATGCAGAAATCGAGTGTCTCGTTTCAGGCCTTAACCGAGGTGCGCAATAAACTACTGACGGCCTATCAGGACGTCATGAACATGCCCGTTTAATCTACTGCATAGCATCTAAGGCCTAATCATGTTCCATTTTATGTTTACCCAATCCTTAACCCTGCCGGTACCGTATCATGGCTGAAGCACTTACCGATCAACGGACTTTAAGCGAACGTGGCACAGGCAAAGAGATCAAGGCCGTGTCTCAACGTAATCCGATTGATACCTTTATGCAGTCTACTACGGTGCGCCATTTCGGTCGCCTGGTGGGACTGGCAGCAGCTGTTTCCATCGGTATGGTGGTGGTGCTGTGGTCATCCGAACCCAATTATGCGCCGATCTTTAGCAATGTATCGGGGCGTGATGCGGGTGAGATTGCGAATATCCTGACTGCCAGTGACATCGAATTCAAGATCGATAGCAGCACTGGAACCGTGATGGTTGCACAATCGAAAGCTGCCGAAGTTCGCCTTAAACTGGCAGCGCAGGGATTGCCCGCCAGTTCCAGCAAGGGTCTGGAAATGTTGCAGGATGAGCAGAGTCTGGGCACCAGTCAGTTTATTGAGACCGCACGTTATAATCATGCGCTCGAAGCCGAGCTTGCGCGCTCCGTCGAATCGATCAGAAGTGTCGAAACGGCACGGGTTCATCTGGCTTTACCGAAACAGTCGATCTTTATCCGTAACCGCAGTAAACCCAGTGCCTCGGTACTGGTCAAGCTGTATGCGGGCAGGCATTTAACCCCGGGTCAGGTGGATGCGATCGTGCATATGGTCGCGGCCAGTATTCCGCTGCTGGAATCGGGTCAGGTCACCGTGGTCGATCAGTTTGGGCGCCTGCTGACGGCAGATAAAGACAATGATATGTCGCAGACCAACAAGCAGTTTGAATATACGCGTAAACTGGAAACCAGTTATTCGGATCGTATTATCAGTCTGCTGCAACCGATTATCGGTGAAGGCAAGGTCAATGCACAGGTGTCGGCTTCACTCGATTTTTCGAATGTGGAATCGACCAGAGAAGCTTATGATCCTGAGCGTAGCGTGATACGTAGCGAACAGGTATCGGAACAGGAAACACGCGATATCAATCAGGCGCTGGGCATACCCGGGGCGTTGAGCAATCAGCCACCCGGCAGCGGCACTACCAATCCGGCTCAGGCCGATGGCGCTGACAACACCTCATTACCGGGTAATCAGAACCGCAGTGCCACGCGTAATTTTGAAGTCGACCGCATGATCAGTCATACGCGTAATCCACGTGGAACGGTGCAACGACTATCGGTAGCCGTGGTCATCGACTCCAGAAAACAGCTTAAGGATGATGGCACGCTAGAACGACTCGCCTATACTGAAGAAGAGCTGAATAACTTTGAAGGCCTGGTCAAGGAAGCGATTGGTTTTCAGCAGAGCCGTGGGGATTCTGTCCGGATTATCAACTCAGACTTTGTCACCGAGTTGCAGGAAGCGGTTGAAATACCACTCTGGAAAAGCCTGCTGGGAGAAGCCTGGGTGTGGGATCTGGCGAAACAGATTCTGGGCGCAATCGGTCTGTTGATTGTGTATCTAATGTTTGGGCGGCCTTTTTTACGCTCGCTGAAACCCAATCCGGCGGAACTCGCGCATCAGAAAATTGATCCGGAAACCGGGGAGGTGATGGACGACGATGAAGACGATGAGACGGTTGGCAGAAAACGGAGAAAGAAAGATTTCAACGAAGTAAGCGAGGATCCGAATAGCATGATGGCGTTAATCCGTCGTGGTGATGCAACCCATGAGCAGAAGATTGAAATGGCCAGGGCCATCGTGATGGATGATCCGGCACGGGTTGCGAACGTGATGAAACACTGGATAAGTGAAGAGAAATGAAAGAGCCTGCAAAAGAAGCGGTGAAGGCACCCGAGGTTGAGTCTTCGGATCTGATTCCGACCCTGTCCGGGGTGGAAAAAGCGGCGCTCCTGTTACTCACGCTGGGGCAGGATGTAGCGGCGCAGATCTTACAGCATATGAGTCCGAAACAGGTGCAGGTAGTGGGTGCGACCATGGCCACCATGGATGATGTGACCCGCCCCATGGTTGAGGTGGTGATCAATGATTTTCTGGATATGCTGGAAACCCAGACTTCGCTCGGCATCGGTAATGACAGTTATATCCGCGGCATGCTGGAAAAAGCGCTGGGTGAAAAAGCCGGTAATGTGATTGACCGAATCCTGATGGGCAGTGGCAGCAATGGCCTCGAAGCCCTGAAGTGGATGGATCCCAAGTCAATCGCCGAGATTATCCGGCTGGAGCATCCGCAGATCATCGCCATCGTACTGTCGTATCTGGAAGCGGATAGTGCTGCAGCGGTACTGTCTAATCTGCCGGAAGATATCCGTGCCGGTATTTTAATGCGGATCGCGACCCTGGATGGGGTACAGCCGGCGGCGATCAAGGAACTCGATACCATCATGGAAAAATATTTTTCCGAAAACGACAATGTGAAATCCTCCATGGTCGGCGGCGAAAAGACCGCCGCCGATATTCTGAATTTTATCGACACCGCGATTGAAAGTAAGATGATGGATCAGGTGCGCGGCGAAAATGAAGAACTGGCCAACCGTATCCAGGATCTGATGTTTGTATTCGATAATCTGCGCGATGTGGATGATCGCGGTATCCAGACCATGCTGCGAGAAATTTCGACCGATCTGCTGACCCTTGCACTGAAAGGGGTGGACGAAGACTTCCAGAAGAAATTCCTCAAGAATATGTCTTCGCGTGCGGCTGAAATGCTGGTGGAAGATATGGAAGCTAAAGGACCGGTTAAGCTGAGTGAGGTCGAGGCGGCACAGAAAGAAATCCTGAATGTTGCGCGCAGTCTGGAAGAAGCTGGTGAAATCACACTGGGCGGCAGTGGAGAAGCGATGGTCTAATCGATGACCACGCCGACCCCAAAAATAATGAGCGATAACAAAGATATTGTCGAAAAATGGCAGCCGCCTGCGATGGATTCCGGTAGCAGAAAGGTTTTCAGACGAACCCAAAATCCACCGACCGAAACGGCCGCGGGTGATACTGAAAGCGAAATCGCTCAACCCGGGATTCCCACCGCCGAAGAAATCGAGCAATGGCATCAGCAGGCGCAGGAAGAGGGTTATCAGCAGGGTATGCAACAGGCCGAACAGGAAGTAGCCCGGCTAAAGCGGCAGGTTGCCGATGTCATCAATTTTTTTCAGCAACCCCTGCAATTTCTGAATGAAGAGGTAGAGCAGCAGTTAAATCTGCTGGCCGTCACCCTGGCACAGCAGCTGGTGCGGCGTGAAATCAGGGCGGAACCGGGTGAGATTATCGCGGTGATCCGTGAAGCGGTGAAAATGCTACCGGTGAATAACCGCAAGATAAGAATTTTTCTTCATCCGGAAGATGCCGATATAGTTAGAAACACCCTACAGCTGGATGAAAAAGAAGACGAGCAAAACTGGAAGCTGATGGAAGACCCGATGATTACACGTGGTGGCTGTGAAATAAAGTCGGAGCAATCCGTCATCAATGCCACTCTGGAAAATCGCCTGCAGGCCCTCGCGGCATCGATACTCGGTGGTGAAAGAGAGGAGGATCAGAATGCCAGCTGAGCTGATTCAACAGGCGGTTGCACACTGGTCATCAGTGCTTGCCAGCAACACCCGAAATTGTGACCAGAGCAAAATCAAACCGGTTGTGGAGGGCGTGTTAACGCGTATGGTGGGACTCACACTGGAAGCCGAGGGCTGTCAGGCTCCGATCGGTGCGCGTTGCGATGTACTCACACCGACCGGTAAAAAGGTCGAAACCGAAGTGGTCGGTTTTTCCGGAGAAAAGCTGTATCTAATGCCGACCAGCAATATTCGTGGTCTGGTACCCAATTCACGTGTGATTCCGACCAGTCACTCCTCTGCGGTCAATGTTGGACCCCAGTTGCTGGGTCGGGTAATCGATGGACGTGGTCGCCCGCTGGATGATAAAGGACCTCTTAAAACCCGCCATCATATGCCGCTGGAAGGGCGCGAAATCAATCCGCTCAGTCGTACCCCGATCCGTCAGCCGATTGACGTCGGTGTACGCGCAATCAACGCCCTGACCTCGATCGGGCGGGGTCAGCGCATGGGTCTGTTCGCTGGCAGTGGTGTGGGTAAGTCTATCTTGCTCGGAATGATGACCAAATACACCGATGCAGATGTGGTAGTGGTGGCACTAATTGGTGAACGCGGGCGTGAAGTGCGCGAGTTTGTGCAGGAAATTCTGGGTGAAGACGGCTTGCAAAAGGCAGTCGTCGTCGCCGCACCGGCCGACTCTTCACCGTTGATGCGTATTCATGGCGCGATGCAGGCAACCAGTATTGCCGAGTATTATCGCGATCAGGGCAAGAATGTCTTATTGCTGATGGATTCATTGACCCGTTTCGCGCAGGCGCAACGCGAAATCAGCCTGGCTATCGGCGAGCCGCCTGCCACCAAAGGCTATCCGCCTTCGGTCTTTGCACGTCTGCCGCAGCTGGTGGAACGCGCCGGTAACGGCGATAAAAACAGTGGCTCGATCACCGCGTTTTATACGGTTCTGGTGGAAGGGGATGATCATAACGATCCCATTGCCGATGCGGCGCGCGCAATACTCGATGGGCATATTGTGTTATCACGTCAGCTGGCTGAATCCGGACAGTATCCCGCGATCGATATTGAAGCTTCAATCAGTCGACTGGCACCGCAGATCATGTCGCCGGAAAATCTGCAGCGGGTGCAGTTTTTCCGCAGGCATTACAGCCTGTATCAGCAGAATCGCGACCTGATTAATGTGGGGGCTTATCAGGCGGGCAGCGATGCGCAGATTGACCTGGCGATCAGCCTGCAGCCGGAGTTAATGAATTTTATGGCGCAGGATATGCATCAGGCAGTTTCATTAAAGGATAGCTATAATCAGTTAGAACTTTTAGTTAATAAACAGAAAATGAGCGCCAAAAATACTCTGAATACGTCTCAAAATAACGCTAGCGCGTCAGCTGTGCAGTCTGATATCCGAGGCCGTAGCGCATGACACGTACTAAAAAATTGCAACCGGTTGTGCAGCATGTCGATCAGAAGGAGCAAACTGCCCTGCAGGCCGTTGCTGCCAGCCAACGTCAACTGGAGTTACAGCAGACTCGCCTCACCCAGTTACGAGAATACAAAACCGAATATACCGATCGACATCTGCAGCCGCAGTCCATCATCTATACCGCGTTTCAGTTTCAGGAATATAACCGCTTCCTGACTCAGCTCGATGAAACCATCCAGCGTCAGGAGCAGGTCATGCAAATGGCGCTGCGGGAGGTGGAGATCAAGCGCCAGAAGTGGAAGCTGAGCCACTCACGTTCTGAAGCGATGCATAAAGTAGTCGACCGTATTCAGGCTACGGAATTTCAGCAGGCTGAAAAGCTGGAGCAGAAGCTGATGGATGAAGTCGCATTACGCAACCTGCATAACAAATCGGTTTAATCTCTGCCCACCGTTCTGGCACGATTGCTGCAATTGTTCATTAACAGCCCGATCAGGGCTTATTTTGAACAACCAGAGCGTGAGCCTGACTATGACTATTCCAACTGGCAGTAACCTGTTAATGACTCTACCCAAAACTGCGCCTGTAGCAGCTGGTGCCATCAAAGGTGATTCTTCAGCCGACTTATCCGCCTCCCCGGTAACTTCTGATGCTACCTCCACAGATAAAGACTTCAGCTCGGTACTAAAACAGCAAATGACCGAAGCCAGTGTGCAAAAGAATGGCGAAAGCACTGATGGTAAAGAGATTTCTGCTGAATTGATTGAGTTTTGCTGTGTACAGGATGCCACTCTGGAACTGGCACAGATACCGGATCAGATCGATACCAAATGGATACATGGACTGATGCCATTCCTGCCAGAGTCGAACGAGTTAAAAGCAGAGCTGCAGGGCGATGTCGAGGCGATTGAACTTGAGAATGAATTGCCTCTGGGGCAGATGATCCTGCCTGCTCTGAATAACCGTCAGCTGCAGGGTGGCGAAAGTTTGCCCCAGACACGGCAAGTTGCTTCCGTAAACCCAGGCGCAGTGATGATGCCACAAAGATCGTTTGCAGCAAACGCCACCACTCTTCCGTCAGATCCCGAAGTTGTCATTTTTAGTTTAACTTCTGCAACGGCTGATGCTGCGGATATGCCGACTGCAGGGCAGGAACTGGAGTCGTCGCTGTTAAAGTCTGAAAATTTTAAATCTGCGGCTAACGAGTTTAATCTGACTGCGCTCAAAGAAAGTTTTGTCGCTGTCCAGTCGGGCATGAGTGTTGTCACTCCGACTGCTACTGGCATGACTGGCATGACCGGGGCGAGTCTGGCCACTCCGGAAATGCAGTTGTCCACACAGTTACCGGCTTCTCAATGGGGTGAGGCGCTGGGTGAAAAAGTGGCGTTTTTACTCAACCATAAACTGAATAAAGCCGAAATCAGAATCGACCCTCCGCATCTGGGAAAACTGGATATTCAGATCCAGCTGAAGGATGATTCCGCCACCGTGGTGATTCACACACAGCATGCGCAGACGCGCGACATGATTGAATCGGCCAGTGTCCGGCTCAAAGAATTTTTGCAGGAAGCTGGTTATAACACGGTCAACGTGGATGTTTCACAGCGTGAACAGTCCTTTAGTGGGGACCATCTTTCATCCGGCCAGCAGGCTGAGCAGAAGCAGGACGATGTAAGCTCCAGCCTGGCTGCAGAGCAAAGCTCAGAAGGCTGGCAGCAGAGTATGCTATCGATGCGAGTGAACGATGGCCGAATTGATTATTTTGCCTGAGACAGAGTGGCAACTGAATGGTTGAGAGCGATACTTGGGGCCATCGGCAGAATAGATAGATCCGCCCTGCCAGGCAAACAGGGGGACTCGGGCGGAGTAATAATCGGCGCACTATAATCCGCTGGAAATGGAACCGGTCGCGCTTCCTGACGTCAAATCTGCTGTGGCATCATGCAGGGATCAGGGGCATACAAATGCGGCAACAATTTCCTTATTACATCGTTAGTGCAGGCCTGTTACTGGTTTTATCGGCCTGCCAGCCGCTGATCTATGGCGATCCGTTTGATGCACCGACCCTCAAGGTTCCGCTCGGCAGCCTGCTGCAGTTACATCAGGCGTTAAATTTTGAACCCGGATATAGCCGTTCTTTTATTCAGTCTGGAAAAGCACTGACTTATCAGCAGCTTGAAGCGTATCAGCCGTTCTGTCAGTTTTTGCGCTATGAACCCCCGCAGGCGCTGGAAACTTTACGCACTATGCAGGCGGATACCTTCAGGGTAACGCGCTCCAGGCAGGAAGAAGAGGTGGAGGGTCTGTCTGGCTTCGGCGTGATGATTTCCCTGGGTTCGATCGGACTGGGAGATAGCAGAGGGCTGCAAAAATTATCTGCTGTGTTAAAGATTAAGTCAGAATCCCAGCCCGAAATTGTCGAGTTACGATGCTCTGTGTATGATCAGCCGTATCAATGGAATTACCTGTCGGTGAATCAAATTAAAGCCATATTAGGCAGTCTGGTTACGTTAAAGCTGTCAACCTCCAGTCAGTGAATTTCATGGCTGAGTGGTGCTTTGGCCATCGGCCATGCTGCTGTTAACCTTGCCAAAGACAAACTCGGTAATCTTTCCCTTTTCCCGCTGCTGAAGGCAGCGCGTGTTAAATCCTCAGTTTTTAGCATTCTTGACTACACTATGAGGGCCAATTACGACAACTCAATCATCGTCGGCAAGTGTCAATTAGTTGCTCTATTATGCCTTTAACTGGCGTCAATTTATCGGCGAATACGATGGTAGTATTGTTAAGCTGTTGAATTACATGTGTTAATTTTAATGGCACTAATTTTGCATTTTTAAACCAATATTTGGAGATTTCAATGGCTGCACAAAAAAAGAAACCTGATCCGAAGGCGAAAGCCGGGGCCGAAGAAGAGGTAGAAGTCAAAGGCGGTAGTAAGAAGCTGATTATTATCATTCTGGGCGCTCTGTTACTGGTGGGTGGATCGGTCGGGGTTACCGTCATGTTACTGGGGGGCGATAAAGCTCCAGTTGAAGAAGTGGTTGATCCGGGTCCTAGCAAAGGTGATGCAGTCTACATAGAGTTAAAGCCCTTTACGGTGAACCTTGATCCGGCCGACAGCGTTGGATTTTTGCAGGTTCAGATCCAGATTCTGACTTATTATTCTGCGGTGGAGCAAGAGCTGGAAACCCATAAACCCCTGATCAGCAATAACCTGACCACTTTATTCGGTCAACAGAAGTCGCAAGATTTACGCTCTCAGGAAGGTAAGGCCGAGCTACAGAAGAAGGTTAAGGAAACGATCCAGCAGATTGTGGATAAATACGGTAGTGGCGGTGAAATCGATAACATCTTTTTTACCAATTTCGTCATGCAATAAACGGCGGTCAGACTCGCGTGAGCACCAATATACTAAGCCAGGATGAAGTCGATGCGCTGTTACACGGTGTCGATGACGGCGCTGTCGATACCAGCACCGATGAAGAGCTGGATGATGGCGAAGCGCATACCTATGATTTTAATAATCAGGAACGCATCGTTCGCGGTCATCTACCTACCCTGGAAATGATCAACGAGCGCTTTTCGCGTTACTTCAAGGTGAGCTTCTTCAAGATGCTGCGCAAGACACCGGAAGTCTCCCTGAATGGTATTGAGATGATCAAGTTTTCTGAATACATCAATACTCTGTATGTGCCCACCAGCCTGAGTCTGATCAAGATGGATCCGCTCAAGGGCATTGGCATGATCATGATGGATCCGAAGCTGGTTTTCATCATCGTGGACAATTTTTTCGGTGGCAATGGCACCATTCAGGCCAAGATAGAAGGGCGTGAGTTTACCCAGACTGAATTACGCGTGATCGAAAAAGTGGTCAACATGTGTTTTGTCGAACTGGTCAAGGCCTGGCAGCCGATTCTGGAAGTTCAGTTCACTACCTATAGCCACGAAGTGAATCCACATCTGGCGAATATCGTGAGTCCCTCAGAGGTTATCGTGGTGTCCAGCTTTCAGATCGATCTGGAAGGGGGCGGTGGTGAAATTCATGTGGTTTTACCGTATTCGATGATCGAGCCGATACGTCCAATTCTGGATGCCGGTGTGCAAAGCGACATGAGTGATTCGGATGATCGCTGGGGTATTTTACTGAAGGAAGAGTTGATGCATTCCCGAGTTGAGCTGACCGGAGTGTTTGCCGAAAAGATCTTAAAAGTATCCGAGCTGATCAACCTTAAGGCTGGCGATATCATTCCTATCAGTATGCCGGAGCAGGTCACGCTGATGGCGGATGATATGCCGATTATGCGTGGTCAGTATGGAGAGCACGATGGAAAGGTTGCGATCAAGATTGAAAACGCATTAGTACTGTCGGATTACAGTGATCCGACATGATGTGTTATCGCCTAAAAAAGTGCCACTGTTATCAGGAGTTGAGTAATGAGTAAACAAAAAGAAGAGCAGGATGCGGATGACCTCGCTGCAGCTCTGGATGAAAAGCCAGCGCCAAAGTCAAAATCTAAAGCTAACAATGAAGACATAGAAAAAGTGGAAGCAGAGTCCTTGAGCGAAAACGCGAGTTTCAAAAAGGGTGACCTGAATCTGGATGTGGTACTCGACATTCCGGTCACCATTGCGATGGAGATTGGACGAACCAAACTCAGTATTCGCAATCTGTTACAGCTCAATCAGGGCTCTATCATCGAGCTCGACCGACTGGCTGGAGAACCGATGGATGTGGTGGTGAATGGAACGCTGGTGGCACATGGTGAAGTCGTGGTGGTGAACGAAAAATTCGGTATCCGCCTGACCGATGTGATCAGTCCTTCCGAACGTATCAAGAATTTAAAATAATCATGAGAGCCGCCCTGTTGCTGCTGTTGCTGGTTATGGATCAGGCGGTTGGCGCCGAGGTGGCGACTCAGTTGCCGGCAGTGGATGCGATGTCGTCTGCTTATCTGATGAAACTGATGTCCGCGTTGCTGTTCATTATTGTACTGATATTCGGCCTGGCCTGGTTGATGAAAAAAATGCAATTGACGCAGCATTCCAGCAATGGGCTGATCCGGATTGTATCTGCAATCTCGGTCGGGCAGCGTGATCGTATCGCGCTGATCCAGGTTGGCGAAGAGCAGATTCTGGTGGCGATGACACCCGGCAAAATTGAAAAACTACATACCCTGAAAACCACCCTGAGCGTGCACAGGAATGAGTCTGCGCCATCGTCGTTTGCAGAAAAATTTAATCAACTGGTGGGTGCTAACAAAAATCATGCAGATTAGACTTCTACTTGTGCTGGTTTTACTGTTTGGTGCTTTTCCACTGGCGGCGCAAACCCCCTCTATCCCGGCGATCAGTGTGGTCGGTGGCGCTAATGACGGACAGACCTATAGTGTAACGCTGGAAGTTCTGGCGTTGATGACGGTACTGACAGTACTGCCCGCCATCCTGCTGATGATGACATCGTTTACCCGCATCATTATTGTACTGGCCATTCTACGCCAGGCCCTGGGCACCCAGTCGACACCATCCAATCAGGTGCTACTGGGTCTGGCTCTTTTTTTAAGCCTGTTCATCATGACCCCGGTACTGGAACAGGTTAATACGCAGGCGGTTCAGCCTTATCTGCAGGAGCAGGTTAATGCCTTTGATGCACTCAAGATTGCTGTGGAACCTTTTAAAACCTTCATGCTGGCACAGACCCGTGAAGCCGATATCCAGATGTTTGCCGATATTGCCGGAGTGGAATCGATTGAAACACCTGAGGCGACCCCACTGCGGCTGTTAATGCCGGCGTTTGTGACGAGCGAACTGAAGACTGCTTTTCAGATAGGTTTTCTGGTGTTTATCCCGTTTGTGATTATCGATCTGGTGGTCGCCAGTGTGCTCATGTCGATGGGTATGATGATGCTGTCACCGTTGATTATTTCGCTGCCGTTCAAGCTAATGCTGTTTGTACTGGTGGACGGCTGGGCGTTAATCATGGGCACACTCGCATCCAGCTTTCTGGTCAATGCCTAGTCGATGAACGCCGATACCGTCATCGATCTTTCCCAGCAGGCGCTGTATGTAATCACCGTGCTGGCCGCACCGATGTTACTGTCCGCCCTGGCGATCGGCCTGTTGATCGGTATGTTTCAGGCTGCCACCTCGATCAATGAAATGACCTTAAGTTTTATTCCCAAACTACTGGTGCTGGTGCTGGCGATTATGATTGCCGGGCCGTGGATGCTCGATCTGCTGTTGAATTACACCCGCAATCTGTATCTAAGCATTCCGAGCCTGATCGGTTGAGGTGGACAGATGGAAGTTAATGCCGCTCAAGCCACTGCCTTTGTCGCCACCCTGTTATGGCCTTTCATGCGCATTAGCGCGATGCTTATTGCGATTCCAGTCATAGGTACGCGTCTGGTGTCTGTCAGGATACGCGTGGTACTCGCCGCGTTGATTTCGATACTGGTGATGCCTTTAATTCCGCCGGTACCTGCTGTCGATCCGCTCAGTGTCGCTGGATTGACCATTTCTATTCAGCAGATCCTGATCGGTCTGTCGATGGGGTTTATCCTGCAACTGGTGCTGGCAGCCCTGACGATTGCCGGTGAAGCGATTGCCATGAGTATGGGTCTGGGCTTTGCTTCGATGGTTGATCCGGCAAATGGGGTCAATGTACCGGTGCTGTCGCAACTGTTTCTGATTATAGGCACCCTGTTGTTTCTGGCACTGGGCGGGCATCTGATGATCATCCAGCTCGTGGTCAGCAGTTTCCAGAGCCTGCCGATCGGCACAGAAGGGATTGTGCGTGACAGTTACTGGATCATTATCAGCTTTGCCAGTCAGATGTTTATCGGTGCAGTCTGGATTGCTTTACCCGCGCTGGTATCGATTCTGGTGATAACCCTGGCGATGGGTGTAATGACGCGAGCAGCACCTCAGCTGAATATTTTCTCGGTAGGTTTTCCTGTCACCATGCTGGCGGGTTTTATCATCGTGATGCTGATTATACCGGGTATGTTACCGCGATTTGATGCCCTGCTGTTGCTGGGGATGCAGGCCAGCCAGCGTATCGGAGGTCTATGATGGCTGATAACGATACCAGTCAGGAAAAAACCGAAGAACCCACCCACAAAAAGCTCAGGGATGCCAAGCAGAAAGGGCAGGTTCCACGTTCTAAAGAACTCAACAGCATGAGCGTCATGGTGGCCGGTGCCACGGGTCTGCTGTTGATGGGTCCGTTTATGATCGCCCATCTGGCGCAGATGATGCGTTCCGGTTTTAGCCTGAGCCGGGAACAAATTATGAATCCGGCTGAACTATTTTCACACTTTCAGGAAGCCCTGTTGACCGCAGCGGTGGGGATATCACCGTTTTTAATGTTGATGACCGTGATTGCGCTCGCCACTCCGATGATACTGGGGGGCTGGGCCTTCAGTGTGGGATCGATGGCATTTAAAACAGATCGGCTGAATCCACTGTCCGGTCTGAAGCGCATATTTTCGGCTAATGGCCTGATGGAACTGATAAAAGCGCTGGCCAAATTTTTTGTGGTATCGGCGATTGCCGTTAGCTTCCTGTGGGGCAATCTGGATCAGTTTCTGGGTCTCGGTCAGGAAGCCTTTTTACCGGCACTTAACCATGCAGCCTGGTTATTCGGCTACAGCTTTCTGGTGATGTCATCTTCGCTGATCCTGATCGCCGCCATCGATGTACCGTTCCAGCTGTGGGATCACAGTAAAAAACTGAAGATGACGATGCAGGAAGTGCGCGATGAGATGAAAGAAACCGAGGGTCGTCCTGAAGTAAAATCAAAAATCAGGGCGCTGCAGCAGGAAATGGCGCAACGTCGCATGATGGAGGATGTACCCACCGCGGATGTCATTATTACCAACCCGACACATTACGCGGTTGCCCTCAGATACGATCCGGAAAAGATGGCGGTGCCGGTAGTGGTGGCGCTCGGTAGAGATCTGATCGCGCTTAAAATTCGCGAAATCGCGAGCGAATCCGGGGTCGAGATCTTTGAAGCGCCACCGCTCGCGCGGGCGCTTTATGCGCATGGCCAGCTGGGGAAGGAGATTCCAGGTCAGTTATTTTATGCAGTGGCACAGGTGCTGGCATTTGTATTTCAACTGCAGCGCGCACGAAACCAGGGGCTTGATCTGCCTGATCGGCCTGAGCCTTATGTTCCCCCCGAGGAGAAATCTTAGACGATGAATACCGTATCGATACTGCAGCAGCTTAGAGGTGCCAGCAGCAAAGGGCTGGGAGCGCCACTGCTGGTGATTACGATGCTGGCGATGGTGATACTGCCATTGCCACCGATGGCGCTGGATATGCTCTTTACCTTCAATATTGCGTTCGCGCTGATTGTTGTGCTGGTGTCGGTATATGCCATGCGACCACTCGATTTTACCGTGTTCCCCACCATTTTGCTGATCGCGACCCTGCTGCGGTTGGCCCTGAATATCGCTTCCACCCGGGTGGTATTGCTGGAAGGGCATACCGGAACCGCGTCTGCCGGCAAGGTCATCGAAGCGTTTGGAGAGTTTGTCATCGGTGGAAACTATGCGGTCGGTCTGGTGGTCTTCGGCATTCTGGTCATCATCAATTTCGTGGTGGTAACCAAAGGTGCGGGACGGGTTTCAGAGGTTAGCGCACGCTTCACCCTGGATGCGATGCCGGGCAAGCAGATGGCGATCGATGCCGACCTGAATGCCGGTTTATGTACCCAGGAAGAGGCCCGTAAACGGCGTGCCGAAGTGGCGCAGGAAGCCGATTTTTATGGCTCGATGGATGGTGCCAGCAAGTTTGTACGCGGCGACGCGGTGGCGGGCATTCTGATCCTGTTCATCAATATCATCGGTGGGCTGGCGATTGGTATTCTGCAGCATGATATGGCCGCTGCCGACGCGATGAAAAATTACAGCCTGCTGACCATCGGCGACGGTCTGGTGGCGCAGATTCCATCGCTGGTGTTATCCACCGCCACTGCGATTATCGTGACCCGTGTTTCAGCCTCCAAGGATATGGGAACGCTGATGTTTGAACAGATGTTTGCAGACCCGCGCGCGCTGATTGTATCGGCCTCGATATTAGCCATCCTCGGGCTGATTCCCGGCATGCCGAACTTTGCCTTCCTGACCCTGGCCGCGATTGCTGGCGCTATGGCCTATGGGATTCATAAAAAGCAGCGTCTGCAGGAAGTGATGGTGGAAGCGCCGGTACAACAGCTTGAGCTAAAACCGGAACAGAAAGAGCTGAGCTGGGATGATGTGAAAATAGTCGACCTGATCGGGCTGGAAGTAGGCTATGGCTTGATACCGCTGGTCGACGCCCGACAGGGCGGTGAGTTGATGACGCGCATCAAGGGCGTGCGCAAGAAGCTGTCGCAGGAACTCGGCTTCCTGGTACCGTCGGTACATATTCGCGATAACCTGGATCTGGCACCCAACAGTTACCGTCTGAGTCTGCTGGGGGTTCCAATGGGTGAAGCCGATATCATTCCAGGCAAGGATCTGGCGATTAATCCAGGCACTGTATATGGCACATTACAGGGTACGCCAACACGCGATCCGGCATTTGGTCTGGAGGCGATCTGGATCGAACCATCGCAGCGAGATCATGCCCAGACATTGGGTTATACGGTGGTCGACAGTTCCACCGTGGTGGCAACTCATCTGAGCCAGATGCTGCAGGATAACGCGCATGAATTGATCGGCCATGAAGAAGTTCAGGAACTGATGGACGTACTTAAACGGACTTCGCCCCGACTGGTCGAAAACCTGACCCCTAAACCACTTTCGCTCAGCGTGATTGCAAAAGTGCTACAGAACCTGCTGCAGGAACAGGTTTCTATCCGTGATCTGCGCAGCATCGCCGAAACATTGGCAGATCATGGCAATAAGAGTCAAGATGCCGGCGTGTTAACGGTATTGACACGGGTCGCGCTGGGCCGTCAGATCATCCAGAGTATCTTCGGAATGGCGTCAGAGCTGTCTGTGATGACCCTGCATCCATCATTGGAACAGATATTGCAGCAAACAACGCAGGGAGCAGATGGTAAGGTGATGGCATTCGAGCCTGGACTTGCCCAGATGCTGCATAACTCACTCAAGGAGAGTACCCAGAACCAGTTGTCCAAAGGGCAGCCGGCGGTGTTACTGGTCTCGCAAAACCTGAGAGCTTTTCTGTCGCGGATGGTGCGACATGGTATTCAGGGTCTGCATGTGTTGAGTTATGAAGAGATCCCTGAAGATAAACAGATCAAGGTCATTGCAAGTGTGGGTAATCCTTTACCTGCTCAGCCGAGTAACCGCTAGCACCACAGCGGTTCGAAGACCACTCTTAAAAGTCAGGTGCTGGAATGAGAATAAAACGAACATACGCTGCAACCATGCGAGAAGCATTAGCTCTGGTTAAACAGGAACAGGGGCCTGATGCGGTTATTCTGGGGAATAAAAAAGTACCCGGAGGCGTGGAAATTCTATCTGCGATTGATTTTGACCATCAACGCGCGGATGCCTATACCGGTAATTCGGCGTTACCGGTTTCGGCACCGGCCAGAGTACAGCCCGCTGCGGTTAAAAAAGTATCACGCCAGGTCGAGGCCGCGTTGTCTGACCTGAGCGCGATGCCCGATTTTATCTTTGAACAGACCGCCGATAGCCGGCGCGAGCCGGTGCTCGGAGTGAGTAGACATCAACACCAGGCGCATTCACTCAGGGCGGTCAAAAAACCCTCCATCCCGGTGGCAGCAAAGCCGCCACAAGCGCCAGTGAAAAAGCCACAGAGTGTTTCCGAATATAGTAAAACCGAGGTTTCGCTGCGGCGTAAAATGCTGCCGGTGGAAGAAGAGGTGAAGTTCCGCGAAACCGAAACCGATCAGCTGGATGATGATTTCGAGGATGACAGTCAGTTCAATGAGCAATCTGCCTACAACCAGTCGCGTCAGCACTACAGCAGTTCACCGGTGATCGACGAAGTAAAGGATGAGCTGAAGAATCTGCGCAATCTGATGCAGAGTCAGCTGAGTGTGCTGGACTGGGATCGCTATAGTGATCTGCATCCGGTGCGCACAGTGTTACTCAATCTGATGACCGAGCTGGGCCTGGGAACGGATATCTGTGAAATGGTGTTTACCGAACTGGGTCAGTTCAGTGATGACCCGCATAAAGTCTGGCAGCAGGCTCTCGGGGTACTGGCCAAATCGATTCCGATTGCAACAACAGATATACTCACTAGCGGCGGACGTATCGCACTGGTCGGTTCGACCGGCGTTGGTAAAACCACCACCATTGCGAAACTGGCGGCACGCTTTGCACACAGTCACGGCAAGCATTCGGTGGCACTGATTACCACCGATAATTTTCGGGTTGGTGCGCAGGAGCAGTTGCAACACTTTGCCCGCATGCTGGAGGTTCCTTTACTGACCGCCAGTAGCAGTGAAGAGTTAACCGACCGACTGCGCATGCTAAGCGATAAAAAGCTGGTGTTGATCGATACCGCTGGCATGAGTCAGTCCGATGTTCGGCTGTCTGAGCAGTTCCATAAACTGCAGACCGGTTCGCCCGAGATTCAGCCTTATCTAGTGTTATCAGCAAATACCCAGCTTGCGGCTTTGAATGAAACCATCCGTAATTTTCAGAAGGTCAAACTGGCGGGTGGTATTATCACCAAGCTGGATGAATCAGGCAGTCT
>JACKQG010002100.1_pt1 | contig 26526 bp, 25 predicted proteins | sample 8237621 | NCBI WGS metagenome assembly JACKQG01 (sample SAMN15677084, study PRJNA649215) | marine metagenome | biome: marine; feature: Black Sea; material: saline water; isolation source: suspended particulate matter (SPM) from the Black Sea western gyre | collected 2013-06-09/2013-06-10 | depth... | reverse complement strand
CAAAGTTTTGGTCTTGAGATGCAAATGCTCTCAGCCAAACAGGCCCAGGACCTGTGGCCGCTGATGGACGTGTCTGATGTCATGGGGGCTGCGTTCCTGCCAACCGATGGTCAGGCCAATCCGTCCGATATTACCCAGGCTCTGTCAAAAGGGGCCAGAATGAATGATGTTAAATTCATCGAGGATTGTACGGTCACCGCAATTAACGTGGACGAAGGCCGGGCCTGTGGAGTGTCAACGAACCTGGGCGATATCACCTGTGATGTCGTTGTAAATTGCGGTGGCCAGTGGGCCCGTGAACTTGGCCAGATGGCCGGTGTCAATGTGCCGCTGTGTTCGGTCGAGCATCAGTACATGATTACCGAACCTTTTGAAGGAGTGCCAAAAAACCTGCCAACCTTGCGTGATCCGGACCGCCTGACCTACTTCAAGGAAGAAGTCGGTGGACTGGTGATGGGTGGTTATGAGCCGAACCCGATTCCCTGGGCCGAAGACGGCATTCCCGAAGGCTTTAACTTTACCCTGCTTGACTCCGACTGGGATCATTTTGAGCAACTGATGGTGCATGCCCTGTTCCGTGTGCCAGCTCTTGAACACGCAGGTGTACGCTCCCTGACCAATGGCCCGGAATCTTTTACACCGGATGGAAACTTCATTCTTGGTGAGGCTCCTGAAGTCGCCAACTTCTTTGTCGGTGCTGGCTTCAATGCCTTTGGCATCGCTGCGGGTGGGGGCGCAGGCAAGGCGCTGGCGGAATGGATTGTCGGCGGCGAGCCCAGTCTTGATCTCTGGCCCGTCGATATCAGACGCTTCGGCGGGCACCACCGTGACTCCAATTGGGTTCGCACCCGAACCTTGGAGCTTTACGGCAAGCACTACACAATCGGCTGGCCGTTTGAGGAACATAAAAGCGCCCGCCCGGTCCGTACCTCCGCCTTGTATGAACGCTTAAAAGAATGCGGCGGTTGCTTCGGTGAGAAAATGGGTTGGGAACGGCCCAACTGGTTCGCCCCTGAAGGGGTCACAGCGGAAGACATTTATTCGTTCGGCCGGCAGAACTGGTTTGAACACGTTGGCGCTGAACATCAGGCCACCCGCGAACGGGTCGCCGTGTTCGATCAAAGCTCATTCGCAAAATTCATGGTCAGCGGCCCTGATGCCGAGGCTGCCTTAAGCTGGATATGCGCCAACGATGTCAGCAAAGCCCCCGGCGCCTTGACCTATACGCAAATGCTCAACAGTCGTGGCGGTATCGAGTGCGACCTGACCGTCGCCCGTTTTGCCGAAGATCAATTCTATATTGTCACCGGCACCGGTTACCGAACACATGATTTCGACTGGATCAGGCGAAATATTGAAGACGACATGGATGTCACGCTAGAGGACATCACCGACAGTCATTGCACACTCTCGCTGATGGGTCCCAAAGCACGTGAGGTGTTGGCCCAGATTACCGATACAGATGTTTCCAACGATGGATTTGCTTTTGGGAGATGCCGGGAAATGATCATTTCCGGAGCCCCGGTCAAGGCGCTTAGGGTGACCTATGTTGGTGAACTTGGCTGGGAGCTTCATTTTCCCATTGAGCACGCCTTGCCGGTTTACGATGCCATCATGACAGCGGGTGAGCCTTTCGGTATCGCTAACGCCGGTTACCGGGCGATTGAGTCCCTGCGCCTTGAAAAGGGCTACCGCGCCTGGGCAAGCGATATCGGCCCTGATTATTCACCGCTTGAAGCGGGCATGGGCTGGGCCGTCAAAATGAAGTCCAATATCCCGTTCATGGGCCGCGATGCGATTGCCGACCAACAGGAGCAGGGGTTAAGCAAACGTCTCGCCTGTTTCGTTGTCGATGACCCTTCGATCGTCCTGTTGGGCCGTGAAACCATCTACAGAAATGGCGAGCGTGTCGGCTGGTTAAGCAGCGGTGGCTGGGGATACACTGTTGATGCCAATATTGGCTACGGTTATGTCCGCAACGCCGAAGGAGTATCACTTGACTACCTGAAGTCAGGTTCTTACGAGCTCGATGTCGCGACCAATCGTGTACCTTGCCGTATTCAGTTCGGCGCACTGATTGATCCAAAAATGGAAAAAATAAAATGCTGATACACAATGTCTGAACGCAATCATGCCCAGCACCTTATTATCGGCGGCGGTATTATCGGCTGCTCCATTGCCTATCACCTGACGGCCATGGGAGCCAAGGATGTTGTAATACTCGAAAAGGCTGACCTGACCCACGGTGCGACATGGCACGCCGCAGGTCTGGTTGGGCAATTACGCTCCTCGCGCAATACCACCCGCATGTTGAAAATGTCGGTCGAGCTTTATGACAAGCTGGAGGAGGAGACCGGTCAGGCCGTTGACTGGAAAAAATCTGGCTCTCTTCGTCTCGCCAGTTCGCCGGAACGGGTTCGCGAGGTTGAGCAACTGGCGACGATGGCGAAAAGTTTTGGTCTCCAGATGGAAATCATTTCCGCAAGCGAAGCACAAAAACTGTTTCCCCTGATGACGACAAAAGGCGTCCTCGCCGCCGCCTACTTGCCAAGCGATGGCCAAATTGATCCGAGCAGCGTGACCCAGGCATTGGCCAAGGGGGCACGTGACCGCGGTGCCAGGATTGTCCGGGCGCAGCGGGTGATTGACGTCATATCCAAGGGGCGACGTGTAATTGAGGTTGTCACCGAGGATGACAGCTGGACCTGTGATACCCTGATCAATGCATCAGGCATGTGGTCCCGCGAACTGGGTCGCCTGTCTAACATACGCATTCCGGCCTGCGCCCTTGAGCACCAATATATCATCACCGAATCCATCCCCGACATGCCAAAGGATATGCCTAGTATGCGCGATCCAGACCGGCTGGTTTATTACAAGCCGGAGATCAACGGCATGGTTATCGGCGGGTACGAACCCAACACCGTGCCTTTTGGCGATAAGGGCATTCCCCATGATTTTGGCCGCGAACTTTTGGCCGAAAACTTTGATCGTTTTGAGCAGCTTGCAGAGCTGGCGGCGGAGATTACGCCGTTCGTCAATGAAGTCGGCATCCGTGAAGTCATTAACGGCCCAATCCCTTATTCGGCGGACGGAGATTTCGTCATGGGCAAGGTGCCCGAGATGGATAATTATTTTGTCGCCAGCGGTTTTCTGTACGGCATCGCCGCCGGTGGAGGGGCAGGGCGGATGATGGCGGAATGGATTTTGGATGGCCAGCCGAGCCTTGATTTGTGGCCGCTGGATGTGCGTCGTTTCCTGCCCCATCACAACACAAACTATTTCATGTACGCTCGCGCCATTGATCACTATGGCCATCACTACAAACTTCATTTCCCGGGCAACGAAACGCAGGCAGCCCGTGGTATTCGTCGAAGCCCGCTTTATTATCCCCTAAAGCAAAAGGGCGCTGTCTTTGGCGCGCGCGCTGGCTGGGAGCGACCAAACTGGTTTGCACCCGAAGGTGTTGAAGCGGTCGATAAGTTGTCGTTTGAACGCCCGGAATGTAACTGGTTTGCCCCCGTCAGCGAAGAACACAAGGCTGTTCGCGAGCGGGTGGCGCTGATCGATCAAAGCTCATTCGCCAAAATGGAATTATCCGGTCCGGGTGTGCTTGCTGCGTTGCAAAGGCTTGCGGTTTCAAACATGGATAAACCCGTTGGCAGCGTCATCTATACCCAGCTTTGTAACGAGGGCGGCGGGGTGGAATGTGACCTGACGATTTCTCGCATTGCAGAAGACAGGTTCTACGTTGTTACAGGCAGCGCCTTTGGGGTTCACGATTTCAACTGGATTGAACGGCATCTGCCCGGCGATGGCTCGGTCACCATGCAGGAAGTGACATCGGCCTACGCCGTCATCAATATTTGCGGACCACGCTCGCGCGAGGTTCTGGAAAAAGTTTGCGATGCGGACTTGTCCAGTGAGGCCTTCGCATTTTCTACCTGCCAGTATATGGAGATTGGCGCGGCCCGTGTTTTGGCCCAACGTATTGGCTATGTGGGTGAACTGGGCTGGGAGATGCACATCCCCTGTGAATTCGCACCCCATGTTTATGAAATTTTGTGGCAGGCTGGCGAGGAATTTGAAATCGCCGACGTCGGCTACAGGGCCATCGATTCCTTAAGGATGGAAAAGGGTTATGTTTACTGGAGCGCCGATGTCACCCCGGATTACTCGCCCTATGAAGCAGGCCTTGGGTTTCGTGTTCATATGCAAAAAAAGGGTGAATTTATTGGCCGCAAGGCGCTTGAGAACATCAAGAAGGGTGGCATCACCCAGAAGCTCTGCACCTTCACCATTGATCAGGCCGTATCCCTCTATGGTGGGGAAACCATTTACCGGGACGGCGATTATGTCAGCCTGACGACAAGCGGTAATTTTGGCCACAGTGTCGGCAAATCCATCGCCTTTGGATACCTGTCCATCGATGATGCTGCCCACGAAGATTTCGAAATTGAGGCATTCGGTAAACGGTACCCGGCCAGGCGACACGTAGGGTGTCTTTATGACCCTGAGATGAAACGCCTGAAAGCCTGATTTACAAATCAGTGCGCGGACTGTATTGAACGTTTGTGATCAAACAATAAGGAACAACACTTATGACAATCAGGGCCGTAACCTTCGATCTTTGGGACACCATTGTCGATGATGATTCAGACGAAGCCGTGCGCAGCGCCAAGGGGATGCGCTCGAAACGCGACGAGCGTCGCCATCTGATGTGGCAAGCCCTGAACGGGGTTCAGGAAATCGATCTGGAAACGGTCGTTCAGGCATACGATGTGGCCGACGCGGCGTTCAATGTTGTGTGGAAGGAAAACCACATCAACTGGACCGTTGATCAGCGAATGCGGGTAATTGTTACCGGTCTGGGCCGATCATTGCCGGGTGATGTTATGGCAAAACTGATTGATGATACCGGTCGCATGGAAGTCGACAATCCGCCAAATGCCATCGATGGCATTGGCGAAGCGCTGGCCGAATTGGCGACCCGCTATAAATTGTGCATTGTTTCAGACTCCATCGTCACACCGGGGTCGGGGCTTAGGAAAATTCTCGAAAATCATGGGCTTATTAGCCATTTCTCCGGCTTTGCCTTCTCTGACGAGGTTGGTCATTCCAAGCCGCATCGCTCGATGTTTGACAGCGCAGCCGAACAACTGGGTATCGATGTGACGGAAATTGTTCACATTGGCGACCGCGATCACAATGACATCAAAGGCCCCCACGCGATTGGTGCCAAGGCGATCCTGTTCACAGCGACGCGGGCCGACGACCGGGAAATCACAACAGCCGACGCAATCTGCGATCACCCACGCGACCTGCCGGGGATCATCGACGAACTGGCAGCCAAGGAGTAAGTGAGAAATGAGTGACAAGGTTCGGTTTCTGGTCCTCGACGGATATTCCAAAGAGGGACGCGAGGATTTGCAAGCTGGCGGGGCCTCAACGGCGGGTTCCCTGTATGAGCGGATGTTAAAACGTTGCCACCCGGACTGTGCGGTCGATATCCTTTATCCGGGCGACCCGGACGCAAGCATTCCAAAGGGCGCGGCCATCGAGCAATATGACGGCATCGCCTGGACCGGATCCAGTCTGACCATTCACAAACCAGATCCCAAAGTGACACCGCAAATCGAATTCGCCCGTGCTGCCTTCGAAGCCGGTGTCCCCAGCTTCGGCAGTTGCTGGGCCGCCCAAATCGCCGTTGTCGCTGCTGGCGGGCTATGCGCCGAAAACCCCAAGGGTCGCGAAATGGGAATCGCCCGCAAGATCGAACTGACAGCAGCGGGGCGCGCCCACCCCATGTATATTGGCAAACGTTCCGTATTCGATGCTTTCATCAGCCATGATGATGAAGTTACACATCTGCCACCGGGCGGGGTGGTGCTGTCTTCAAACAGCTTTACCCATGTTCAGTCAGTCGCCGTCACCCATAATGGTGGAGCGTTCTGGAGTCTGCAATATCACCCCGAATACGACCTGCATGAACTTTCAAGGTTGTGTTATTGCCGCAAGCAAAAACTGACCGAAAAGGGTTTTTTCCTGAACGTCGATGACGCGCAAGTCTTTGTCGATCAACTTGAGACCTTGTTCCAGGATCCCTCACGAAAGGATATCTCCTGGCTTCTCGGCATCGATGAGGATGTCATCAACGACGACTTGCGTCTTCGCGAAGTCTATAACTGGATCGAACAACTGGTCCTGCCGACAAAGGCCCGCCGCAGCTAATCAGCAGCTGCAACGATGATCACTTCGACCAGATAATCCGGGGTTGCCAGTTTTGATTCACCTGCCGCACGGGTAGGGGCTTCTCCGGGTTCAACCCAGGCATCCCAGACCGCGTTCATTTCGGCAAAATCATCCATTGATGCCATCCAGATTGTGGCTTGTAAAATTTTTGATTTATGGCTGCCGTGATCGGCAAGTAATTTATCAACTTTTGCCAAAATGGTTGCGGTTTGTTCGGCGACGCTTTCACCGGGCGTTCCAACCTGACCGGCAAGATAAATAGTACCGTTGTGGATGACAGCCTGACTCATGCGCGGGCCGGTTTCAAATCGTTGAATGGTCATGGTGTTTAAGTTCCTGTAAAAATTAGCCCCAAAGAGCGGGCAGGGGCGGCGATATCTGGCTGCCATCGTATGTCAGCCCGGGCTTACGGTCCTCGGACAACAGCAGGGGGCCATCAAGATCAACAAAGCTTGCCAGTTGGGCGATAATCATGCCCGGAGCCATGGCAAGAGAGGTGCCGACATTGCAGCCGATCATGATGCCGAAGCCCAATGATTTGGCATGTTTGGCTAGCGCCAGTGCCTCGGTCAGGCCACCGGTCTTGTCGAGTTTGATGTTAACGAATTCATATTTACCAACGAGCCCTTCGAGTGAGGCCCGATCCAGGCAGGATTCATCGGCAGCCAGCGGGACCGGGCTGTCATAATTTGCAAGCATGGCGTCCTGCCCGGGCATGAACGGCTGTTCGACAAGCTCGACGCAAAGTGCGGCAAGTTTCGGCATGTAATCAACAAGCTGTGCTTCACTCCATCCGGTGTTGGCATCAACTGATATGCGGGCTTCCGGGGATGCTTCACGAACAGCGGCAACCCTTTCGGGATCACCATCACGGCCGATTTTCAGTTTCAGGACGGGGCGGTGAATATTGGCCCTGGCGTCGGCAGCCATTTTTTCAGGTGTATCGAGTGAAATGGTAAAGACCGTCGTGACCGGCTTCATGGGTCCACCAAGACCGACAAGTTCTGCAACCGGTATGCCCGTTATTTTCGCCTCAAGATCCCATAAGGCGCAGTCAATGGCGCTGCGGCCGGGGCCGGCGGCGAGCACTGTCTGAAGTTCATCACGCTCAAGGCCCGCTTCAATCTGCCCGCGAATTGACTCAATTTCATCGACAACGGCAGCCCGCCCCGGAAAGAATGAATCCGCTCGTTCACCCTCGCCGCGACCGATCTTTCCGTCCTGCTCAATTTCGACGACAACGACTTCGCCGTGCAACTGGGTCAGGCGCGAAATAACGAAGGGCTCATGAAGGGGCCATTGTTCAGACGTGACCGTTAAATGTCTCATGTGTTTTTTTCCAGGAAATCAATTAGCTTAGCGACCCCGGTACGAACAGGGTCGACGACGGGAACCTTATGAATGTCTTCAAGTTCGGCCATTGTTATTAGTGCCTCATCTTCGCTCAGGTTTGACGAGTTAAGCGATAAACCGACGAGTTTGACATCCTTGTTGGTGCGGCTTGCAAGGCTCAGGTTCATGGTAATGGCTTCATCAAGTGGGGGAATTGCAAAATCCGCATAATCGCCATCAACGCTCAGGCGTCCCAATTCATGGCACAAGACCAACGCGTCGGCTTGCGCACCGTGCAAAAGCCCAAGACTGACACCGGCATAGGCGGGATGGAAAAGCGAGCCTTGACCCTCAATTACATCCCAATGATCATCAGTATTTTCAGGTGACAGGACTTCCGTGGCACCCGATAAGAAGTCAGAGACCACGGCGTCAACAGCAATCCCGGATCCCTGGATCAGGATGCCGGTTTGACCCGTCGCACGGAACGTGGAATTGATGCCGCGCCGCCTCATTTCGGCGTCAATGGCCAGGGTCGAATACATCTTGCCGACGCAACAATCCGTGCCAACGCTGAGCAAACGCTTGCCACGGCGCTTCCTGCCGGTGCCACATGGCAGGCCTTCCGGAGGAGTGCGAACATCAACAACAAGGCCGCCGGTGCGTTCTGCCGCTGCTGCAATATCAGGAATTTCGCCGATTCGCGTGTGCAGACCGCTGGCGATATCCATCCCGGCTTCAAGGACTTCGACACAAATTGAAACCCAACTTTCAGGGAAACCACCGCCAACCGGGGCAAGGCCAACAATGAATGTTCCACAGCCCGCCGCTGCGGCTTCCTTGACACTCATATCTGCCAGATCGAGGCTGACGGTATTTTCATTAATCCTAAACTGGCCAAGGCAATCATCAGGTCGCCAATAGGCAATTCCGGCAGCTGTTTTAGCATCTGTTGCTTTTATGGCGTCTCCCAAAAAAAGCAAATAAGGCTTTCGTAATTCGGTCAGTTTCGTCATCAGTTTTATCCTGGAGGCGGCATCAGAAAAGGCTGGCCTTTGGACCGCCTGTGTTTATTTCAGTGCGTCTAGATACTGTTGGATAAAATCGCAGCTGACCAATTCCACATAGGCGTCAATCAGGCGTTGGGTAATGGGGCCGTATACCGTGCCATCACCTATCACCGCGCCATTAATACTGGTTACAGGACAAATGCACAGACTTGTCGAGGTTATAAAGGCTTCATCAGCGTTATAACCGTCAAAAAGATCGATGTCGGTTTGTTGGCAGGGGATGCCCAACTCAGCAGCCAAATCAATGACTGTCTGGCGGCTGATGCCCGGCAGCACGAATTGTTCCCTTGGCGTTAGCAAAACACCATTGCGAACAACAAAGATATTACTACCCATGCCTTCGCACAGGTTGCCGTTGTGGTCGAGAAGCACAGCCCAGTTGTTGGAATCATGCGCTTTAACCTCAAGTTCGGCGACAATCATGTTGAGATAGTTGTGGGTCTTGGCCCGCGGGGTTAGCGCGTCAGGTGTGGTTCGTCGTACCGAAGGAATAACCACCGGCACGCCGTCGCGATAGTAATGGGCGCGTTCTTTAATGGGCATGGGTACACACTCAACGATGACCGTTGGCCCGTAATGGTTCCAGTTGTCACCATCAACCTTATTGACGCCCCGTGTCACCCGTTGTCCGACCCAATAGTCTTCATCAGCATCAAGAAGGTGCAGGTTTTTTTCAACGACGATGCGGGTTATGTCGGTTATTTCCTCTGCCGAAATCCCGGCGTCAAGACGCAGCGCCCGCATTGAATAATAAAGGCGCTCAATATGCTCATCGAGTTTGAAAATTGTGTGATTGAAGGTTCGTGTCAGGTCGAAAGCGCCATCGCCGAAAATAAAACTACGCTCCCGGTAAGGGACAAGCGCCTGACTTTCGGGGATGTACTGACCGTTAAAATAAACGATCCGCTCATTTGCGAATTCGCTCATTGATCAACCAACCCAGAAGGCTTTTTCAAGATCGTCAAACTCAGAAGTTGGCCCTTCAAGCTTATTGCGGCCCAACTCCAGAACATAAACGTAATCGGCAATTTTCAGGGCCTGGCGAATTTCCTGATCAACAAGCAGGATGGTCAGGTCATCATTTTTGGAAAGCCCTGTCAGCATTTCATAAACTTCGGCGGCGAGCATTTTGGAAAGGCCTGCGGTTGGCTCATCGACAAGCAACATTTTTGGCTCGGCCATCAAGGTGCGACCGATTTCCACCATCCGTTGCTGGCCACCGGATAATTCACCGGTTATCTGCTTGCGTTTATCGCGCAATACAGGAAAGCGATCGTAATTGGCTTCGATTTTTTGACGAACCTGTTGCTTGTCTTTACGGAAGGTCCAGCCACCAAGTTCCAGATTTTCCTCAACCGTCATGTCCTTGAAGACGCCCGGTTGCTGTGGAATGTAAGCAAGGCCTTTAAGAATTCTGTGGTGGGTCGGCACATCAATGATGTCCTCGCCTTCGAGCAAAATCTTTCCGGCATTGGGGCGCAGAAAGCCAAAAATTGCCTTCAGAGCCGTCGATTTTCCGACACCATTGGCACCGAGGATGGCGGTGATCTGGTTTTTACGGGCCTTGATATTGAGTTCCTGAAGGATATTCAGGTCCTTGTAATAACCAACATCGAGGCCGGTTGTTTCAAGAACCGCAGGGGCATCAGTAATTTCAGACATTATTCTGCCTCCTCTTCATCGATCCCAAGGTAAGCCTCGATCACGTGCGGGTCGTTTTTGACGTCATCTGGCGGGCCATCGGCAATCAGGTCGCCATAGTTCAAAACCAGAAGACGGTTACATAGTGAGAAAATGGAATCCATCTGGTGGCTGATCAGGATGATCGCCGAACCGGACTGGTTCACACGCTCAATATACTTGTAGATGATTTTCATCAATTTGGGATGAACACCGGCGAAGGGTTCATCGAGAATGATGACTTCAGGATTGAGCATCAGCAAGCGACCAAGTTCGAGCAATTTTTGCTGCCCACCGGAAAGCGCCTGTGCATATTCGTTGCGCAGATGATCCATGGTCAGGAATTCGAGAACCTCCATGGATTTATCATGGATTTCAGCCTTGGAAAGCTTCGTACCCAATGCCTGTGCGGGCACATAAAGGTTTTCAAGCACCGTCATGCGGCGGAACGATCTGGTTACCTGGAAGGTGCGGCCAAGGCCGACCTTCGCCACTTCAAAGGGCTGCATTTGGTCAATACGGTGGTGGTTCAGATAAACAGTCCCGCTGTTGGGTTGAATAGCGCCATCAAGAACATTTGTCAGGGTCGTCTTGCCGGCACCATTGGGGCCGATCAAACCAACCAGTTCAGCGCCTTTGATTTCAAAGGAAACATCCTTCAGGACATGTAAGCCACCAAAGCGTTTGTTCAGCTTTTTGACGATAAGTTCTGTCAATTTACTGCCTCCGAACCCGGTTCATCATCCGGTTTATTTTGTCCCCTCTTGGCAACCGTCTCTTTGCCAATGTGGCCTCGTAAGAAGTAATCAATCGTTGGAACAAGCAGGCCTTTGGGTGAGAAGCGCAGCGTCAGCATCAACAAGACACCAAAGAAGACAAGGCGCCAAACGGTCATATCAATTTCAACAGGCCCGATCTGGAAGCTGTTGCGCAGCATCTCCAGCAAGAACTCAAGCAAAATAGCGCCTACGGCTGCTGCGACGATATTTTCGACGCCACCAATAACCGCCATGGCGACAATCAGGCTCATTTGCAAAATCACCAGATTGTTCGGTGAGATGATCCCAACGTAATGGGCCATGGTTGCCCCGGCCCCCGCCGCAATCATCGAGGTGATGACAAAAACCATCACCTTGTAACGGGTGGTGTTAACGCCAAGGGCGGCGGCCGCGTCCTGGTCTTCCCTGAGCGCCCTGACAAACAAACCGAACTTTGATTTTGCCAGCAAGCCCAGTAAGCCCAGGCAGAACAGTAACAGGAAGAACATGATAAAATACGGGGGCAACTTATCGGTCTTGTCAAAGTGCTTTCCAAACAAGGTGACGCCATCCTGAAACAAGGCGGGCAGTTCGATGCCAGCCTGGCCTCGCGTGACGGCAATTTCAGCGCTGATGGCGGCGCGAAGAATTTCAGAAAACCCGAGTGTAAACAGGGCCAGATAAGCAGCTCGTAAAGGCAATACGAGGGTTCCGATCAGAAACCCGAAAATGCCACCCATGAGCGTGCCCAGGGTGATGCCCAGCCAAACCGGCATGGGCGTGACCGCAACGCCGTCGCCCCACACTTCCATGGCCTGGCGCAAACAATCCTGTTTCAGGGTGGATGAGGTGACGCCAATGGGGTCAAGAACAATCAGGTAGCCATCACCAAAGGCGAATTCGGTGCAAAAATTTGTCGGTTCGGGCGTCAGATAGATGTAATGACTGAACAAGGCCGTGGTGTACGCACCGACCGCCATGAAGCCCATGTGTCCAAACGAGAACTGCCCGGCGTAACCTGCCAGCATGGTCCAGCTTGCTGTCAAGATGGCGTAGAAAAACCCGGTAATCAGGATGTGCATGATGTAGGGGTAATCGTCGGCCGTGTAGACGAACGGAAAGGCCATGAAGAAGGCAATCAGGACGACCCCGGCTATATTTGGTGCATGGGTTTTATTCATCATACTTTCCCATGCGTTCCACTAGCATATTTGCGACCCAGAAGGCCTGTCGGTCGCAGCAGCAAGGTTAATGTCAAAACAATCATACCGTAGGCGGGGATATAAGACGCCGCCTTCTGGGCATTGGGGATACAACCGGTGCCAGCGGCTTCAACAAGGCCGACGATAACGCCGCCAAGGAAAGCGCCGGGAATGGATCCCAGCCCACCAAGAACAACAATAACAAATGATCGCATCGCCGGGATGGCACCAACTTGTGGCAGCCATGAAAACGCCTGAACCAGCATGGCTCCGGCCAGGGCGGCGATCATGCTTCCCAGTGCAAAGGCCAGCATATTCATTTTGTTTGGGTTGATGCCAGCAATGGCCGCCGCGTCCCGATCAAGGCTGACGGCGCGCAGCGCCTTGCCCGTCCAGGTGCGGCGCAGGAAATACATCAGCGCAAGGAAAACCAGGATGCACATTACGGCCGCTGTGAAGCGGGGATTGGAAATAGAAATGGTATCAAATAGTTCCATGTTGCCGCGGCTGGTTTTGATCAGCCATGGGTCTTCCGCCGATGGTAAACGAACCTTGGGGAAATCGAAGAACCGTTTAGCCTTGACTGGGTTAGCCCCGACGGTGGCTTGAATGAAATACTGTAACGTGAAGGCCAGTCCGAAGGTGATCAGGATGCCGTATTCAACCGGGCGATCAACCTTGCCGGTATACATGGGGGTCAGGAACACCCGCTCAAAGACAGCACCAAGGATGAAGGTGCTGATACAGGCCGCCAGAATACCGACAATCGGGCCCAGTTCAGGAAACCAGACGGTGGTGAAGAAATAGGTGATCATGCCACCGATCATGTAAAATTCGCCATGGGCGAAACTGACGACGCCTAAAATAGAAAAAATCAATGTCAGGCCAAGGGCCATAAAGCCGTAAATAATGCCAATAATAAGGCCGTTGGAAATTTGTGAGGCAACAAACGAGCCATTGGTAACACACAGGTTGCCTGGGTCAGAGATAGAGAAGGTCAACATGAAAACGGCGACCGTGGCAAGAGACGGAAACAGCATCATACGGGTGGTGATTTCCGGGGTTTTCATCCACAAGAATGCCAAACCGACAGGCCCCGTTGCGGCACCGAGCATGGAGCCGACCAGCCCTGTATTTGATGTATCGAGATCCTTGTGAAGATAGACGCGGCGGCTAACGATACTTCCGGTAACACCCCAGAAGATCATCCAGCCAATCACGCCCCAGAATATGCCGGAAAATTCCATTTTAACGCCCCACCTTCGTTAAATTAGTAAAAAAATAAAATGAGTTCAGCCGACGGCAAAGAATTAGTCATTGCCGTCGGCGTCCCTCAGATATCAGACGTCAGGTGATAACCACCTGTTATTTAACGTAGATCGCTTCGCCACTTTTGTAGGCGTCGGGCCAGACGATGGGTGAGTCCGTCGAATCCTGTCCCTCTTTTTGGTACTGGATCATTGTCAGGGCAACATCGGGCCACTGATGCCACCATTCGTCACCCTTGCCGTCGGCACTTGGGTCTTTCTTTGTCCCATAAGGGAAGTATATCCGTCCAAGGGTGCCGTCATAAGAGATGTTTTCAAGCGCTGTCACGATCTTGTCGCCATCTGTCGATTTGGCTTCAATCATGGCCTGGGCAAGAATCCCAATCGAATCATAGGCTTCAAGCGCATAGCTCTCGATCGCGCCTTTGCCGGTCTTGGCTTTATAGTCTTCGTTCAACTTTATAGCCTTGGCGTTCCATAACGAAACCGGGGTGCCAATACGCTGTACGAAAGCCATGTTGCCATCGGGAACATTTTCCCACCACGCCTTGCTTTCCAAGGCGACTTGACCAGCCTGGAAGGGCAGATCTTGTGGACCAATACCTGCATCTGCGGCTTGCTGGGCGAAGTTGTAGCCAGCTTCACCGGTGTTCAGAACGATGATATAGCCAGGATTTGTCGCTTTGACACGTTCAATAATGCCGGAAAAATCCTGGGTTCCAATATCAACGCCGAAAGTTGTGGAATCAACATTACCACTTGCCAAACCTTTGGCGGTTTCTTCAGCAGCCGGAATACCGTAATCCGTATTCTCGGTGATGATGGCGACTTTCTTGAGGCCTGGAGTCAGCAGGGCCGATTTCCAAATCGTCCCAGAAGCCCACGAACTTAAAGGCGCAATACGGAAGATGTACTTCTGTTTGTCACCTGTAATGGTGTCATTCCAAGTTTCGGCAAAAACCGTCGGAATTTTGCGGGCGTTGGAAATATCCTTGGAGGCAACGCCAACAGAACTATGGTAAGCACCGCCAACGGCAACAACGCCGTCCTGGGTAATCAGCTTCTCCATAATACCGGCAGCCTTTTCGGGCAGGCCTTCTGTATCGGCGATGACGACTTTGATTTTGCAACCCAGTACACCGCCAGCAGCATTAATGTCACGTTCGGCAAACATCATTGCGTCACGCATGGCTTCACCACCGCCAACAGCGCCGGGTGCGGAAAGCGGAGCAAGCCCGCCAATTTTAATAGGGCAACTCGCGGCGTTTGCTGAAGTTGCCGAAAGCGAAAGTGTGATAGCGGCAGCAATGCCGACTACCGAAACGATTTTCTTCATTTGTAGATCTCCCTGGTTTCGCAGTTTGTTGCGTTTTTATAAATTAACTTTGTTCGAGCGTATCATTACGTTCTCGAGACTATTTCCAAGCTTACGAGCTTAGCGATACATCTTAAGTGCAATATCCTTAACATGATGAAAAAATTTCTTAAATGGTAAAAATTTTATAAGATAAAAAAAACATGAAAAAAAATAGTTGAAAATACATCTACAAGCCATTGAAATAAATTAATAATTTGCTAGTAAATTGTCCTTATTTATCCTTCTGCTCGTGAATAATATTGGAACAATTTCAAAGTAACGGAAACCAATATTTATCATTCCACAACTTCAATTTTAAGTGATATGAGAAATCCTGGTAATTTGGTTGACGACAATTTTTGACGGATGAATTAATGGAACACTGTGATGTCCTTGTCATTGGCGCTGGAATCGCGGGGGCTTCCGCAGCATACGAGTTGTCGCAATCTCGTCGTGTTATTGTGCTGGAGCGTGAAAGCCAGCCCGGGTATCACACGACGGGACGTTCAGCCGCGATATACACCAAAAATTACGGCAGCCGGGCAATCCGTGCTCTGACAAGGGCAAGTTACCCATTTTTTACCGGGACCCGGCAAGGATTTGGTGACCATCCGCTGTTAAGTCCGCGTGGCGCTTTGTTTGTCGGTCGTGAAGATCAACTGGACGTCCTTGATGCCGCCTTCACCGATACCCAGGTCCTTGTTCCGACACTTCGCCGCTTGGACGCTGCCGAAACAATCCTGATCAATCCGGTTCTCAATCCTGAATTTGTCGGCGGAGCCATTTTTGAGCCCGAGGCAAGCGATATCGACGTGCACGCTCTTCACAACGGGTTTCTGAAGGGGCTGCGCGGTCGTGGTGGTTCGGTGGTCACCAATGCCGATGTTCGTGCAATTGTTCACGATGCTGGAAATTGGGTGGTAGAAACCGCAGCAGGGCGCTTTTCGGCAGCTGTCGTTATCAATGCTGCGGGAGCCTGGTGCGATGTCATTGCCGAACTGGCCGGGGTTCGTCCTATAGGGTTGGAACCCAAAAGGCGTACTGTCCTTACCTTCGATCCTCCGCCAGAGATCGATATTTCATCGTGGCCGTTGACCATAGATCTTGATGAGTCGTTTTACTTCAAACCTGACGCCGGAAAGATTCTCTGTTCACCAGCAGACGAAACGCCTTCCGCACCATGCGATGCGCAGCCTGAGGAAATTGATGTGGCCATGGCCATTGATCGCTTGCAAACCATGACAAACCTGCGGGTACGGGCGATTTCAAGCAAGTGGGCGGGCTTGCGCAGCTTCGTTGCCGACAAGACTCCTGTTATTGGTATGGACGACGAGGCCGATGGTTTCTTCTGGCTGGCGGCCCAGGGTGGATATGGTATTCAGACGTCACCGGCGGCAGGACGGGTGGCGGCATCACTTGTTATTGAAGGTGTTTTGCCTGATGACATTCTTGAAATGGAACTGCGAGAGGCCGATTTGGCACCAAGGCGGAACCAAACAGGGGCACAATGATGAACGAAAGTAAATTATTCTATCAATCACGTTTGCGACGGCCTGTCCTTGATCGGGCCGAAGGTGTCTATATGTGGGATACGACGGGCAAACGCTACCTTGATGGATCGTCCGGGGCGATGGTTTGTAACATTGGCCATTCAAACGCTAATGTTCTGGATGCCATGCGCCAGCAAATGGAAAAATCCACTTTTGGCTATCGGCTGCATTTTGAAACCGAACCAGCCGAGCACCTTGCCGAAAAAACTGCCGCCCTGACTCCGCCGGGGCTGGATCGGGTGTTTTTTGTCTCTGGCGGGTCGGAAGCGGTGGAAAGCGCTTGCAAGCTGGCTCGCCAATACGCATTGGTAATTGGTCAAGCCCAGCGCTGGAAAGTGATTTCGCGCCATCCCAGCTATCATGGTTGTACGCTGGGCGCTTTGGCCCTGACAAGCTACGCCCCCTTGACCGCACCCTTCGATGCGATGATGCGTCCGATGCCCAAAATACCGGCTCCTCGGGCTTATCTTGATGGTCTGGATATGAACGACCCGGCAACCGGCCTTCATTACGCCAATATGCTCGAAGACAGAATCCTTGCCGAAGGGCCGGAAACCGTTCTGGCTTTTATTGTTGAACCCATTGGTGGTGCCTCGACAGGGGCACTGGTTCCACCTGCCGGATACATGCAGCGTATCCGCGAGATTTGTGACACCTACGGCGTGCTTCTGATCCATGATGAGGTGATGAGTGGCGGCGGGCGTAGTGGGAAATTTTTTGGCAGTGAGCACTGGAACGTTGCGCCGGACATCATCGCCATATCAAAAGGTTTCGGTGGTGGCTATGTGCCTCTCGGGGCGATTATTGCCCATCAGCGTATCATTGAAGTGGTGCTGGAAGCGGGCGGCTTCGCCCATGGCTTCACCTACGCTGGTAATCCGCTTGCCTGTTCAGCAGGTTTGGCTGTCATAAACGAAATTGAATCCCAGAACATGATCGGCAATGCTGCCGGGAAGGGAGCTATTTTAAAAGAACGACTGACCAGCCTGATGGATCGTTATCCCTTTATTGGTGATGTCAGGGGACTGGGCTTGTTCCTGGCCTTTGAACTGGTCTCGGACCGCCGTACCATGACACCGTTGCCGCGTGATCTGAATGCCTATGAGCGGCTGGTCGATATTGCTTATGAAAACGGTCTCATTATTTATTCACGGCGCACCCGTGGTGGTTATGATGGCGACCATTTCCTGGTCTGTCCGCCAATGATTGTAACGGACGACCATATCGAAGAAATCATCAGCGGGCTTGTCTCGTCACTTGATCAATTCGCAGCAGAAAACAAACTTCCAGTATCGAGGGCCGCATGAGCAAAATTATCATTACCTGTGCCGTAACGGGTTCCATTCATACCCCGTCCATGACCCCGCACTTGCCGATCACAGCGGAGCAAATAACCGATGAGGGGATTGCAGCAGCCAAGGCCGGGGCATCAATTCTGCATCTTCATGCCCGCGATCCCATTAACGGGCGACCATCGGCTTTGGCTGAACATTTCATGGGCTTCCTGCCGCGCATAAAACAAGCCTGCGACGCCGTCGTCAATATCACCACCGGCGGCAGTGCGACGATGACACTCGATGACCGTCTGGCAGCACCCATGGTTGCCGAACCCGAAATGTGTTCACTGAACATGGGCTCCATGAATTTTGCCCTTTACCCCGCCACTGAGCGCATCTCAGACTGGAAATATGATTGGGAAAAACCGTTTCTTGAAGGTTCCGAAGACCTGGTTTTCAAGAATACCCCGCGTGACATTGCCTATGTTGTTACCGAAATGGGGGAAAAGCGCGGCGCCCGGTTTGAATTTGAATGCTATGACTTGAGTCATCTTTACATGCTGCGGCATTTCGCTGATCGCGGCCTGGTCAAGCCGCCCTATTTTATCCAGTTTGTATTTGGTGTTCTTGGCGGAATGGGTGCCGATCATGAAAACCTGACCCATATGAAACGCATTGCCGACAAGCTGTTTGGCGATGAATTCGAGTGGTCGGTCCTGGCTGCCGGGCGTCATCAAATACCGTTCACGACCATGGCCGCAGCGATGGGTGGGCATGTCCGTGTCGGTCTTGAGGACAGCATCTACATTGGTAAGGGAGAACTTGCCAAATCCAACGCCGATCAGGTCAACCGCATTCGCGAAATTGTTGAACGTTTGGGACGCGAAGTCGCCACCCCGGAAGATGCAAGGTCCATATTAGGCCTGAAGGGTTCTGACAGGACGGCTTTCTAAAAGCTATGGATATAAAAATCAGGCTCGCGCAAAGCGAAGATGCCACGGCAATAACGACAATGCTCAGGCAACTGGCGGACGACATCGGGGACAGTGATATATTCTCCTGTGACGTCGAGGCGATCCTCCGTCACGGCTTCGGTGAAAAACCGATCTTGCAAAGCCTTATCGCCGAAGCTGATGGTCGGAATTTGGGACTGGCCTTGTTTTTCCCGATCTTCTCAACAACCCGAGGGAAATCCGGCGTTTATGTTCAGGATCTTTGGGTTGCCGAGGAAGCCCGCGGGAAGGGTCTCGGCGTCAGTCTTTTGGCTGCAGCAATCAAACACGCCGCTCATGAGTGGAAGGCCGATTTTTTGAAGCTTACGGTCTATGCCGACAATTCTACGGCGGCTCAATTTTATCAACGATTGGGTTTCGAGGGTGACGACAGGGAACGTCCTGTGGCATTAGAAGGTGCTGCATTTACGAAATTAAGGGATCAGGTATGAAAATCATCTTTCACGAAGACCAGCGCCTCCACGATCCGAAGCATTATCTTTCAAGTGGCGCTGTACGGGCAAATCCTGAAGTCCCCGGGCGTATTGATGCCTTGCTTGCCGGTGGCGCTGAATTGGGGCTGGACGTTGTTTCGCCTGACGACAACAAAGTGGCCCCCATTGCGGCAATTCACTCAAGTGAATACCTGACGTTTTTGAAAAATATTTATGGGCGCTGGCAACGCATCGAGGGTGCCTCTGAAGAAGTGATTCCCAATATTCATCCGGATCGTCGCAATGCCGGTTATCCTAAATCTGCGGTAGGCCAGGCGGGCTACCACATGACCGATACATCCTGTCCGATTTCCGATCAAACCTGGCATTCCGCCTATTGGGCTGCCCAGAGCGCCGTGTCGGCGGCAGATCAGATTATCAAGGGCGATACGTCTGCCTATGCGCTTTGCCGTCCACCGGGACACCATGCCTTTCCTGACATGGCTGGCGGTTTTTGTTTTTTGAACAACACAGCCATCGCCGCCCAGCGTTGCCTGAGTAACGGTCTGCGCCCGGCGATTGTCGATGTTGACCTGCATCATGGAAATGGCACCCAGGGTGTCTTTTATAACCGCAGCGATGTTCTGACCGTTTCTGTGCACGCTGACCCTGAACGCTACTATCCTTTCTTTTGGGGATATGCGCAGGAGCGAGGAGCCGGGGAGGGGCAGGGCAGTAACCTGAATCTGCCAATTCCGCGTGGCTCAGGTGATGATGTCTTTCAGAAGGCGCTTTCAGTAGGCCTTCAGCGGGTTCGCGATTTCGGGGCGAATGTGCTGGTTGTGGCGCTCGGTCTTGATGCCTTTGAAGGTGATCCATTTGGAGGGCTGAGCGTGACCACGCCCGGTTTCTCGCAAATCGCCGCCGCCTGTGCAGGGCTTGGTCTGCCAACCATTATCGTGCAGGAGGGTGGTTATCTGTGCCCGGAGCTTGGTGAAAACCTGAAAAGTTTCCTTGGCGGGTTCCTTGATGCTCACAGCGTTGTCGGACGCTAATGCGACTTACCGGCTCGAACCTGTCAACTGGCGGGCACTTAATAATTTATGGCCCCACAATTTGCCGACCAGATCGAAGTGGGCACCCAGGTCGTAATCCATATCAAATCTGGAACCTGGAGTATTGGGATATGAAACAGTTACGGTAATCGCCATTTACTCGTCCTCCCTCTGATTTGTCTTTGGGGCTGACCCAGATAACTCAACATCTGACATATCATCATCCTACCCGGCGAATGTAAGAGCCGCGCGCCTTCGTGCGAGGGTCACATACAGGGACGTTACGATCATCAGATTGATAACACCGGCCATCGCCGCGTTGGCATATGTCAGGGTGTAATCGCCGCTTATATCGAAGAAGTAACCGCCCTGATAGCCGCCTATGGCATGGCCAAACCAGCCAAACAGGGTGACGATGCCAAGGGCCGAGGCGCGCCGGGAAAGTGGCGTTAAGACACGCACGCAAACCAGAACTGTGGTCATCACCCCGGCGTAACCAAAGCCGTAGATAACGGCGTAAATATAGAAGGTGTCGAGTGAATTAATCTGGATGAAACCAAAGACCATGACGGTCTGCCAGCACGATGCGATCCAATAGGCTCTGATCGCACCGATCATGTCGGCCAGCTTGCCAAAGGCGACCCGACCCAGAATTGCCACCACCATCATCACGAAGACCACGCTGCCCGCCTCTTCCAGTGAAAAACCACGGTCATGGATCAGCGGCAACAAGTGCATCAAGGGCACTGACATGCAGATACAACAAAACAGCACCGCAATGCCGAGCCATGCGACAACAGTATTGGCAGACAAGGGCACTGGTGATTGATCGTCTGTCTCGTTAGCACCCTGATTAATCTGTTGTCGGGATTTGGGCGGTTGTCTGATCAGGATGGCCAATGGGATCAGCACAGCCAGGGTGATGATCCCCATTGTCATCAAAGCGTCCCGCCAACCCATGTTGCCAATCAGGATGGCGATGCCAAAAGGCACAGCACCTTGTCCCAATGCCTGACCGGCCGAGGCAATGCCGATAGCCAACCCTGCACCGCTTTTAAACCAGTTGCCGGTATTGGCGATCAATGGGGTGAACAGAGAGCCAGCACCCAGGAAACCTGCAACAAAAAACAGCAAATAAAATTGCCATAGCTGCTGGGCTTGTGAGGCCCCAACCACACAAAGTCCCATAACGATTGCGCCAAACAGGCAAACCCGGCGGGTCGAGGTGCGATCGGCAACACGGCCCATGACAATGCCGCCCAGCGACAATCCCATCAAGCCAGCCAGATTAATCAACGAAACCGAACCGCGTTGCCAGCCGAATTCATCATTTAGGGGAATAAGGAATGCCGAAAAACCGTTAACCATCATACCCATGCTGACAGCCAGCATAATGGCCGAGGCAAAAACGATGACCCAGCGGTAAAACGGTTCAGTTTCAGAATGATTCATTGAAAACCTGTCCCGCCCCATCATTGGTAGATGAGAACTATTATCATATGAAGAGACGTTTTAATATTAAAAGCTGTTATCTTGTTTATCCGCCATTAACGACGCTAGCGTTGGCTAAACGTGAACAGGGAATGACAAGTGGGCGAGAAAATATTTATTACGGCTCAACAATTGCTGGAAGATTCTTTCTTGCTCGGCCACAGGATTATCGAGTCAGGATTTCATCCAAACTATATCATTGGTATTTGGCGTGGTGGCACCCCGGTTGGGATTGCCGTACAGGAGTTGCTTAAATACAAGGGCTATCCTTCGGACCACATTTCCATCCGCACGTCATCCTATGACGGCATCGAAGATCAGCGTGACGAGGTTCGCGTCCACGGCCTCCATTATATTATTGAAAACGTCAATGCCGAGGACTCGCTGCTGATCGTTGATGATGTTTTTGATTCCGGGCGCAGCATCCAGGCGGTGATTGACAGGATTGCAACCAACTCAAGGCGCAACGCACCGCAGACAATCCGAACTGCGACGGTCTATTACAAGCCGGGTAAGCGGGTCGTCGACTGCGTTCCTGATTACTTCATTCATGAAACGGAAGAATGGCTTGTTTTCCCGCACGAACTACAGGGCCTGACAGAAGAGGAAATCGCCGCCAGCAAGCCGATGGCCCTTCAGGGCGGAACCGGTTGATCTTCTAGGGTCGGTCTTCGTACCACGCGACAATCCGGGCGCGCTCTTCGGCTTCGAGTTCGATAACACTTCCCGGCGGCATGGCGGTGGAGCGACCTGCCTGTAAATAAATCAGCTGCGCCTGGCGCTCGATATCTTCCGGTGTTTCCAGAACGATACCCTTGGGTGGTCCTGACATGTCGTCCCATCCGGGCTCAGCCGCATGGCACATGGAGCAACGTTCCATGACCAGTTCATAGACCGCGTCACTGTCGCTGTTACCTTGCTTAAATGCATCAGCTGGGGAAAATGTCGAAAGCCAGATAATCACCACAAAGCAAACCGCCGCCACAATCAGGCTCCACCAGGGGCGGGCCTTGTGGGCGTGCATGGTATTGAAGAAATGCCGGATCAAGGCGCCTGCGGCCAATACAAAGGCAATGATGATCCAGTTCCACTGACTTGCGAAAGCAAGCGGGTTATGTCTCGACAGCATCAAGAACAACACCGGCAGGGTCAGGTAATTGTTATGGGTGGAACGCTGTTTGGCTTGCTTGCCAAGATTAGGGTCCGGGGTCTTGCCGGCTAGTAAATCGGCGACGACTTTCTTCTGATTGGGAATGATGACAAAAAACACGTTGCCGGTCATAATCGAGGCGATCAGTGCGCCGATGTGAACGTAGGCACCGCGCCCTGTCGAGCCAGCTTTTTATCCCTTTGGGCACCATGAAGTTTTTGATTATCGCTGCCTTGCGCTGTGCTTTGCCCCCAAGATTGATACCATCAATCCGCCAACGGTTTCCTTCCCCCGTGAAGTATCGGCATGATATCGAAATAAGGGCGGATGTAAGGAGATTTTGATTTCTCAAATTTCTCCAGGGAGCCATCGAAGAATATTTCTCCCTCGTGCATCATCACCGTACGCGGGCGCATACGATTGAGAAGATCCTTGTCATGGGTGATGATCAACGTGGTCCGGCTGTCTCCTTTCTCCATCAACTCTTCGTGGGTGGTGACGATCAGATCATGGATCTGGGCCGCGCTGGTCGGGTCCAGTCCGGTGGTCGGCTCATCATAGAAGATGACTTGCGGGTTCATGGCCAGCGCACGCGCCACCGCCAATCGCTTTGCCATGCCGCCGGACAGGTCATGGACATCGAGGTCGAGAAAATCTTGATCCGATGACAGGGACACGGCGTCCAGTACCTTGCGTGCGATTGGCTCAATTTCTTCGATTTCCATGTTTCTGGTCTCGCTCAACCACAGCGCTATATTGTCATAGACGCTGCCCGAAAACAGGGCGTTATTCTGGAACACCACCCCCCAGTGCATGTGGATGTTGGCCATCTGGTTTTCGTCCAGATCGGCCAGGTCAACCAGGGGCTCTCCATCCTTATCGTGATCGCTGACCAGAACGTGACCTTTGTCCGGCTCCAGAAGTCCCAGGATATGATTAAGCAGAACGGTCTTGCCGCAGCCCGAACCGCCGACGATAGCGACGATCGAGTTGCGCTGAATGTCGAGGTCGACACCTTTCAAGACATGCTTGCTGTCGAAAGATTTGTGCAGGCCCTTGATAAGGATTTCGGTCTCTGGATTACCGTTCGCGTTCTCTCCGGCCGTGGTTTTCTTTGTCTTCATAAGTTCATTCCTGACTCATGACCGTAATTAAATCAAGGGAATCGAACTTTCGTCCTTCTGCCCCTGATAGGTCGCCGACAAATCATCATAGATGTCTTTATACGTTTGGCCTGGGTGCTCAGCCGCACCCCATCCTCGCCGCTGTACTTGCCGACCATATCGATCAGGTCATGGCACTGCCAAAAGCTGTTTTTCCGCGCGTAGTTACCGTTTTCGACCTTGAAGACTTCTTTCAGGATTTTCAGGTCGTGGGGGATTTTGAAGGCGTCGCGGGTGTCTTTATAATCAAAGAAATAAAAAAAATTATCGAAGTTGGTCCAGGTTATCGCCGACAGGCATAACGAGCGGGGCGTTGTAGCTACGCCATTACGCCGCGTTTTGCCCCGACATCGAGCCCCGGGCAACTGGAAGCTGCGGGAGCCTTGTGGGCGAAATATCCGGACACCCTGATGCAGACACACATCAGCGAAAATCATGATGAAATTGCCTGGGTTAAGGAGCTGTTCCCAAAAGCCCGTGACTATCTGGATGTTTATGAGACGTTTGGCCTGGTCAAAAGCGGTGCAAATTTTGGTCATGCCCTGCACTTAACCGAGCGCGAGATCGATACGCTGAGGCAATCCGGGGCCGGTATTTCTCACTGTCTCACCTCCAATACCTTTATTGGCTCGGGTTTGTTCAAAATGGCTGTTTTGCGCGGTGGCCCGCAACCGATCCCGGTCGGGCTGGCCACGGACACTGGCGGCGGCTCTTCCTTTTCGATGTTCGACACCATGAAGGCGGCCTACGAAATCGCCCAGTTGCAGGGATACAGCCTGCACCCGGCGAAAGCCTATTTCCTGGCCACACTGGGCAGCGCCAAATTATTGAGACTGGATGGGGTGATAGGAAATCTGGCAAGCGGTTTTGAGGCGGATATCCAGGTCATCGACCTGAAATCCCGTCCCCTGATCAGCGAACGGATGAGCCATGCCCGCGATATCTGGGACGTGCTGTTCGCCCTGATGATCATGGCCGACGATCGCGCCATTCGCTGCGTCTATTCAGGCGGTGAATTAATTTACGAGCGTGATAAATAAAATAAATGAAATGGCGGATGGGGTGGGATTCGAACCCACGAAGAGCGTTAACCCTTGCTACCTGTAAAAGCATACCAACCGAAATCATGGCTAAAATCGAAGATCAACGTAAATGGGCCAGTATTAGCAGTCATGAAACCGCCAATATCTGCACGGTTTTCTTTCTGCATCTGTTGCTCATTCTTCAATAGAAACGCACTGTTGGGAAAAAGTTCCCTATGTTGATCTTTGACTAATAGCAGGCTACCGCCAGGCTAAACGCAATAGTCTGTTGTTGAGGGCCGTAGAGCGGACGTCATTTTGGACTGGAGAATAGGCCTGAATCGGACCCGTAAGAGACGAGATGCTAGAGTTATTTTAAGACCTTCGGGAAAGAAGCTTGAGAAACGGATGGTTTTGGCTACTATCGCATGATGTCGGATGCACAAAAGTTCTTTGATGAAATGGTTGCCCCAAATGGGCAGGTTAGGGAACCCTATCAAACATATCGCGACTGGATGAATGCGGAAAGTCCGGCCCGCCTACGGAAAAAAACTACCGAATCCGAAGCCTTCTTTCGGCGTACAGGCATTACCTTCAATGTCTACGGACGTGAAGAAGCTGCGGAACGCCTGATTCCTTTCGACATCATTCCACGCATCATTTCGTCGGGGGAATGGGGGCGGCTTTCGCGCGGCATTGAGCAACGGGTGCGTGCAATCAACGCCTTTTTGTATGACATCTACCATCGTCAGGAAATTTTGCGCGCGGGTCGCATTCCCACCGAGCTCATCGCACAAAACGATGCCTTTCTGCCACAAATGCTTGGCGTGACCCCGCCCGGTAAAATCTACACCCATATCGTCGGGACGGACATCGTGCGCACGGGGGAAAATGAATTCTACGTATTGGAAGACAACGCGCGTACGCCTTCCGGCGTTTCCTACATGCTGGAAAACCGCGAAACGATGCTGCACATGTTTCCCGAACTTTTTGCCAAAGTGAAGGTCCAGCCGGTCAGCGACTATCCCAAAAACCTGCGTCGCTCTTTAAGCGCGTGTTCGCCGAGCGCATGTCAGGGACGGCCCGTCGTTGCCGTGCTCACGCCCGGCATCCACAATTCGGCATACTTCGAGCATTCTTTTCTAGCCGATCAAATGGGTGTGGAGCTGGTGGAAGGGCATGATCTGCGCCTCGTGGGCGGCCGCATTGCTATGCGTACGACGCTCGGCTATGAACCGATCGACGTTCTGTACAGGCGGGTCGACGACGATTTTCTTGGTCCGGTGGACTTTGATCCCCAATCAAAGGTTGGCGTGCCGGGGGTAATGGACGTTTATCGCGGCGGGGGGATCACTATCGCCCATGCGCCGGGGAACGGCGACGCCGACCACAAAGCTGGCTTTTCCTCCCACCCCCGAATCGTCGGATTTCATACGGGCGACAAGGGGAGCCTACATAATGTTCCCAACTGGG
>JACKQG010002099.1_pt1 | contig 26550 bp, 20 predicted proteins | sample 8237621 | NCBI WGS metagenome assembly JACKQG01 (sample SAMN15677084, study PRJNA649215) | marine metagenome | biome: marine; feature: Black Sea; material: saline water; isolation source: suspended particulate matter (SPM) from the Black Sea western gyre | collected 2013-06-09/2013-06-10 | depth... | reverse complement strand
GCCTGAAGGTACTGCCGGTAACAAGAAAGTGGTTTTGGAAGATATTTTAATCTGCGCCTCCTGCGGAAAGGATTACCTTTTTTTTGATAAAAATAAAATTAAATGCAGAAATTGCGGTAGTATCTTCGTAAAGGAAAATGGAATCTATAATTTCAAAAAAAGTGTTTAGCTATTCTTTCTATACTAATCATCAGCTCCGACGAGTGATTTTTCTTCCCACCTCTAAAAAGCTAGTTTTTCCCTTAAAAGCGGGTTCTTGTAAAAGGTTGAGTATCCTGTTACAATTATGCTACAAAGTTTTATTTCAATCTTTGATAATATTTTTATAAAAAATTTATCGGGAATAGATTTTACAGATGGCAGAGAAAATATATTCTGAAGGTGTTATTTCAAGATTATCTCAATATTTAAAATATATAGTGCAGTTAAAGGAGCTGGGTAAAAGAACTGCAACCTCCGGGAATATAAGTAGTAATACAGGGGTTAATAGTGCGGAGGTGAGAAGAGACTTAATATATTTTAGGATAAAAGGTAAAAGAGGTGTTGGGTTTAATATCGATGACCTCATTAGTTCATTTAATAAGATTTTAGGCTATAATAGGTCTGTCCGTATTGCTTTAATTGGTGCAGGTAATTTAGGTAAGGCGATTTTAAAATATAAGATGCTGGATAGATTTGGCTTCAAGATAGAAAATGTATTTGATAATAACCCGGGAGTAATAGGTAAGATTATATCAGGGTATGAAGTGCTGGATATAGGCCAGGTCAAGAATATATTTAAAAAAAAGAATATAGAAATATCAATACTGGCTGTTCCTCCCGGTTCTGCGCAAAAAGTTACTGATATTTTAGTTGAAGCTGGTGTTAAAGTAATAATAAATTATACTTCAGTTCCTATTAAGACTCCTCCAAATGTAAGAATTGAGACAACGGATCCTATTGAAAAATTACTACACACTCTGTATTATTTATCCCATACCGGATATGCAGAATATAAATAATTTCCTGGATATAGAGAATAAGTAAGATATGAATAAAGTCAAAGGTTGTTTTATTACAATACTCACCATTTTTATACTGGTTGTGTTTATATTTCTGTGTATCTCTCTTATGGATTTAAATGGAAGCGGAAACGGTAAGGATATATTATTCCTGGGTGTAGACGTAAGAGAAGAGAGTAATGGTTTTAAAGGTTTAACCGATACTATTATTATTTACCATATCAGTAGCTGGGGAAAGAAAGACAGCCTTATTTCCATTCCCCGGGATACACGGGTCCAGCTGGAGGAATACGGGTGGAATAAAATTAATGCGGCCTATAAATTTGGCGGCGAAGAAATGATCAAGCAGGAAATATACGAACTGACTGGTATTGAGATTGATAGAGTAATGGTTATAAACTTCAATGGATTTAAGGAAATTATCGATGTACTTGGAGGAATTGAGATAACGGTAGAAGAACCTCTCCACGACGAATTATCTGGCGCGGATTTTGATCCCGGGACTTATACAATGAGTGGTGAGCAAGCCTTATCATTTGCAAGATGCAGGGCAACTGCAAGAGCTGATATTGATAGGGTAGACAGGCAGAAGTATTTACTGAATGAAATTATAAGGCAAAAGTTTAATTTTTCCATGGTTACAAAAGCACCGCAAATTATTAAAGTTTTAAATAATGAAACCAGATCAGATTTTACAATATGGGATTTTGGTTCTACAGGATTTGTGTTATTATTTTCAAGTAAGGACATGAACCGGATTACGGTACCCACAAAATCAGCTATGATAGACGATATAAGCTATCAGATTGTGGATGAAGATGAAGTAAAGGAATTTTTAAGTGGTTATCTAAAATAAAAGCCTACTGTAACAGTATCAGAGTATCTGGTTTTAAAAATAAATCGGAGATAATAAAATATCTATATTTGCAAAAGAGAAATGATATACAACATTAACAGGGGTGATAGCAATGGCTAATGATATGGATTTAAGCATAGCGAATATTTCGTCTCTTACAAGTAAAGTTGATTTTTTATTACAGGTTTCAAAAAAATCCAGGAAACTTGATTATTTTATAAAAAGAAATATACCTGCCAATGAAAAAAGCTGGTTAAGTGATCTAAAAAGCTGGAAGCTTAATAGCAAGTGGCTTTTAAAAGTTTCAGATATCTGTCTTAAGGATTACGATCAGGTCTTTTTTGATTGTGGTGAAGAACTCCTGGATTTGAATGATTCAAAAAATTATCAAACTTTTAGAGAAAAAATAATGGAAGAATTTATGTAACTATGTTACTTATTTGGATGGTTATATAGATTGAAAAATATGCAGTGTAATTTATATTAATTATCTTATTTTATACAAGGAGTGGTTATGATTCCCAGATATACCACGAGAGAGATGGGCAGGGTATGGGATGATGAAAATAAATTCAGTAAGTGGCTTGAGGTTGAAAAAGCAGTAGCCAGAGCGCAGGCAGGTCTTGGTATTATTCCGAAAAAAGCTGCAGATGATATAAATAAGAAAGCTAAATTTGAAATTTCAAAAATAGATGAGATTGAGACTGAGACACATCATGATGTCATTGCTTTTCTGACCAATGTATCTTCATATATTGGAGATTCGTCTAAATATCTCCATTATGGGCTGACCTCATCAGATGTCGGGGACAGCGCTCTTTCACTGCAGATGCTTGAAGCAACAGATATAATTGAAAAGAAAATAAAAAAGATTCTAAATATTTTAAAATCCAAATCTAAAAAGTATAGCCATACAGTTATGGTGGGCAGGACCCACGGGATCCATGCAGAGCCAACCACTCTAGGGCTTAAGTTTTGTATGTATGCTTTTGAGATGGCAAGAAACCTTGAAAGACTGAGGCAGGCAAGGGAAAATATTAGATATGGAAAAATATCCGGTGCTGTTGGCACTTATGCCAACACATCCCCTGAAATCGAGAAAAAAGTCTGTGATATCCTGGGCTTAAAACCATCACCTGTATCCACCCAAATTCTTCAAAGAGACAGGCATGCACAATTAATTTCAGCTCTGGCAATTTGTGGAGCCACTCTGGAAAAAATAGCTCTTGAAGTCAGGAACTTACAGAGAACAGATGTTAAGGAAGTTGAAGAACCTTTCGCCAGAGGACAAAAAGGTTCTTCTGCTATGCCCCATAAGAAAAACCCTATTATCTGCGAAAGAATATGTGGACTGGCACGGGTTTTAAGATCGTATGTAACAACTGCTATGGAGAATATTGCATTATGGCACGAAAGGGATATATCACATTCTTCAGCGGAAAGAATAATAATTCCCGACAGTTTTATCTTACTTGATTATATGCTGGAAAAAGCAATATTTGTGGTTGAAGGCTTGAATATAATCGAATCAAATATGAAAAGAAATCTAATGAAATACGGGGGAATTATTTTTTCGCAGAGGGTGCTGCTGGAACTTATAAAAAAAGGGATGAGTAGAGAAGATGCTTATATTCTTGTCCAGAAGGCAGCTCTAGAGGCATGGAGTAGTGAAGGTAATTTTAAAGAAAACCTGATGAAAGAAGAAAAAGTGCTATCTTTTTTAAGCATGGATGAATTAGAGGAACTATTTGAAGTTAAATATCATTTAAGATACGTAGATAAAATTATTGATAGGTTAGAATGTATTTAAGGATAAAAAGTATGTACTAGTTCAGAATCAGTTTGTATTTTTAAGTTGCAGTAAAAATAAGGGAATGAAGGGATAATGCAGCTGTTTTACCGGCGTATCGATAAGAATTTTGAATATTGTTACTACATTGAGACTTCCAGGCCACTTACCAAATCAGAATTAGGGATACTCAGCTGGCTTCTTGCAGAAACATTCGAAAAAGAGAATTTTGGAGAGAAATCGTTTCTTGATAATGGCAAGCAAAGCGTAATCGAAATCGGTCCCCGATTGAATTTTGAGACAGCACTTTCGACAAATGCTGTTGCCATCTGCCACGCATGTGGACTAGCGAAGGTCACCCGTATTGAGCTCTCAAGACGGTATGCCCTGCCTGCGGAAACTGACCGGTCACAATTTGCCAGTGCACATTACGACCGGATGACAGAGTGTATCTATCCCGGACCACTGGAAACATTTGAAGTTGGAATTGTGCCGGAGAAAGTATACACGGTGCCGTTGATAGAAGAGGGTATTGAAGAACTTAAGAAATTTAACCGTAAAATAGGCCTTGGAATGGATGAGTGGGATATCAAGTTCTACTATAACCTGTTTGTAAATAAGATAGGAAGAAACCCCACCAATGTGGAATGTTTTCAACTTGGCCAGGCTAACAGTGAACATTCGCGTCACTGGTTTTTTAAAGGTAAACTTTTAATTGATGGTAAGGAAGTTTCTGAGACCCTGCTTAAGATAATAAAATCGCCGCTAATTGCCAATCCTTCTAACAGCATAATTGCGTTTAAGGATAACTCTAGTGGTATTACCGGGTATAGAGTCTGGACCATCATACCAGAATATCCGGGGATCTGTTCCCCGTTTTGTAAGTACCAGTTTACCTATCATCTCATATTTACTGCTGAGACGCATAACTTTCCGAGTGGTGTGGCACCGTTTCCAGGAGCTGAAACCGGGACCGGAGGAAGGATACGTGATGTTCAGGCAACTGGAAGAGGGGGTCTGGTTATTGCCGGTACTGCAGGGTACTGCGCCGGAAATCTAAACATTCCTGGATATATGATCCCCGGAGAGGATGGTAAATTTCTCTATCCTTCGAATCTCGCTTCTCCACTGAAGATTATGATAGGAGAAAGTGATGGCGCGTCAGATTACGGGAATAAATTTGGTGAGCCTGTAATCCAGGGTTTTACCAGAACATTTGGCTTAAGACTCCCTGGTGGCGAGCGGCGTGAGTGGGTAAAACCGATTATGTTTACCGGTGGGATCGGCCAGATTGACCACCGTCATGTAAAGAAAAAAATAGCGGAGCCGGGTTTGAAAATCGTGCAGGTTGGCGGCCCTGCTTACCGTATCGGTGTGGGTGGTGGTTCTGCCTCCAGTATGGTTCAGGGAGAAAATATAGAAGAACTTGATTTTAATGCTGTACAGCGTGGGAATGCCCAGATAGAACAGAAGATGAACCGGGTAATAAGGGCATGTATTGAAATAGGAGAGAGGAATCCTATTATGAGCATCCATGACCAGGGTGCTGGCGGACCCTGTAATGTTCTAACTGAACTCGTTGAACCAGCAGGTGGTAGAATTGAAATCCGCAATATACAGGTTGGCGATAAGACTATGTCAGTACTTGAGATATGGGGCGCGGAATACCAGGAGCGGAATGCTTTTCTCATTAAGGCGGAGCATTTAGAAGGGTTTCAGGCTATATGCCAGAGAGAGAAAGTTAACTGCGAAGTCCTTGGGGAAATCACTGGTGATGGACAGATAGTAGTTCATGATAGCTGGGATAAATCAAATCCAGTTGACCTTAATCTTAATGAAATCTTGAGCAATATTCCTCAAAAAACCTTTAATCTGGAAAGTATTTCTGAGAAGTTAAAGCCACTTGAGATGCCCTGCGATATTTCAGTTGAAAAGGTCTTAGAGCTTATATTCAGGTTGCCATCAGTGGGGTCCAAAGGATTTCTGGTAAGAAAGGTTGACCGGAGTGTAACCGGACTTATTGCGCGGCAGCAGTGCTGCGGTCCATTACAGCTACCTGTTTCCAATGTGGCAGTGGTGGCACAGAGTCATTTTGGACTCACCGGTGCTGCAATTGCTATTGGAGAACAGCCGGTTAAAATCCTTGTTAATCCCCGGGCAGGTGCAAGAATGGCATTAGGAGAAGCATTAACTAATATTGTCTGGGCACTTATAAGCGACCTTACACATATAAAGTGTTCGGTAAACTGGATGTGGGCTGCAAAGCTTCCTGGTGGTGGTGCTGCTCTCTATGATGCAGCAGTCTCTCTGGGTGAATTGATGACAGAAATTGGTATTGCTGCTGATGGTGGTAAAGATAGCCTTTCTATGGCAGCACAGGTAGGAGATGAAATTGTAAAAGCTCCCGGACAGGTGGTTATCTCTGCTTACAGTTCAATGCAGGATATCACTAAAGTAGTAACCCCTGACATCAAACGGCCAGGTGAAAGCAAGCTGATGTTTATTGATATTGCTCAGGGCAAAAACCGTCTTGGCGGCTCAGCGCTGGCTCAGGTATTCGGGCAAATCGGTGATGAATCTCCGGATATCGAAAGTCCTATTCTTCTGGCAGAGGCTTTTAAAGCAATACAGAAGATGATAGGAGAAAATTTAATTCTTGCCGGTCATGATAGAAGTGACGGTGGGCTTATAACCACCTTAGTTGAAATGGCACTGGCAGGAAACTGTGGAATAGTAATTAAACTCCCTGAAAAAATGGAAGTAATTGGGCAGCTGTTTTCCGAGGAGCTGGGATTGGTTCTGGAATACCTGCCAGAGTGTGAGGTGGCAATTATTGATATTTTAGATAAATCCAGTATTCCCTTTATAATTTTAGGCAGCACCCGGAAAAAACGGCAGGCGGTTATTTACCAGGGCGATGAAGTTAAACTGAATGTTGATATGCCAACTCTTCTGGCCTGGTGGGAGTCGACAAGTGACGAGCTTGAGCGGCACCAGATGAATGAGGAGATGGCAGAGAAACAAAAGAAGGCTCACGACCGGCCTGGTCCTTCGTATCACCTATCTTTCCGGCCGGAGGATACCTCGCCAGAACTGTTAAAGAGACCGGGAAAACCCAGAGTAGCAATCATCCGTGAAGAGGGCAGTAATGGTGATAGGGAGATGACCTCTGCATTCTTTAGGGCTGGATTTGAACCCTGGGATGTCACTATGACTGACTTACTTAAGTATGATATCACTCTCGAGAAGTTTAGAGGTGCAGTATTTGTGGGAGGATTTTCTTATGCTGACGTTCTGGACAGTGCCAAAGGATGGGCTGGTATTATCAGGTTCAGTCCGGAGCTGCGGGAGATGTTTGATGTTTTCTACAGACGGCCAGATACTTTCTCATTAGGTGTTTGTAACGGCTGCCAGCTTATGACTCTTCTTGGCTGGGTACCCTGGAAGGGAATTCCTGAAACTAAACAGCCGAGATTTATCCGCAATCCTTCAGGGCGGTTTGAGTCCAGATGGGTAACTGTAAAGATTTTAAAAAGTCCTTCTATTATGCTCAAGGGTATGGAGGATTCAATTCTCGGTATATGGGTGGCACACAGAGAGGGTTATCTGCACTGTCCGGATCCCCAAATCCTGTCCGATGTGTCTGATGGAGGCCTTATGCCTATACTTTATGTGGATGACAGAGGAATGCCTACAGAGAGGTACCCATTTAATCCCGATAGTTCTCCATCCGGGTTTACTGCTTTGTGCTCACCGGATGGAAGGCATCTTGCTATGATGCCTCATCCTGAAAGGACATTTCTACTCTGGCAGTGGCCGTGGATGCCAGAAAGCTGGAAATCTAATTTGAAGGTTTCTCCATGGTTAAAGATGTTCCAGAATGCCAGGAAGTGGTGTGAGAAAAACAACTAAATCTTCTCAAATTCCTTTATTTATTTTAATATTTTATTTGTTATAATAACCTTGTTTGTTTCATGAAATAAAAGTAAGCTGTGTTATTTTATATAGTGACGGAAGCGTAAAGTTAATAGAGTTTTTAAGCTAAAGCTGAAGGATAAAAATTAAATTATATAAATTAGTTAATGAAATGATAAGTAGAATATTATATAGAAAGATTAACGAGAAATGTGGGGTATTTGGTATATATGCACCTGGTAAAAAGGTAGCAGAAATAATATTTTACGGACTTCAGGCACTTCAGCATAGGGGCCAGGAAAGCGCTGGTATAGCTGTATCCGATGGCGAGAATATCTTGATCTTTAAAGACCTTGGCCTGGTATCCCAGGTGTTTAATGAGCAAAATATTGCCCCTCTTCAAGGCCATATTGGCATAGGGCACACCCGTTATTCTACCACGGGAATGAACATCTGGAAGAATTCACAGCCACTTTACCGGATGTTTAAAAATGAAAGTTTTGCTATAGCTCACAATGGAAATCTGATTAATGTTAAAGAAATTAGAAATGAACAGATAAAAAAAGGCATTAATTTCGAAACTACCACAGATACTGAAGTTATAGCGTCACTCATAGAAAGCTCGGAGAAAGAAAATATTGAGGACGCAATTAAAGAGGCAACCGGTAAGATAAAAGGTTCTTATTCCCTGGTTATATTAACTAAAGATGAGGTCTTCGGAATCAGGGACCCACATGGATTCAGGCCGCTGGTGCTGGGCAGCCTTGAAGGTAGCTATGTCATAGCTTCAGAGACCTGCGCGCTGGATATAATTGACGCAAAGTTCATTAGAGAAATTGATCCCGGTGAGATTGTGGTATTGGATGAAAATGGCATGAGGTCACAAATGATGCTTCCCGTAGATAGGATTTCTATGTGTGTGTTTGAACTTATCTATTTTGCAAGGCCTGACAGTTATATGCATAATAAAAATATGTTTGAAGTAAGGCATAGATTGGGACAGGAACTGGCAAAAGAATCTCCTGCTGATGCTGACATAGTTATTCCTGTACCTGATTCAGGTACCCCTGCTGCAATTGGGTATTCTGCAGAATCTAAAATACCATATGCTGAGGGTTTTATTAAAAATAGATATATTGGAAGGACTTTTATTCAGCCAAAGCAGGAAACCAGAGAGATAAGTGTTAAGCTTAAGTTAAATCCTTTAAGAGACATTATACGAGGTAAAAAGCTGGTAGTAGTTGATGATTCTATAGTTAGAGGAACAACATCAAAAAAAATAGTTAAAATGTTATACAATGCTGGTGCTAAAGAAGTACATATGAGAATTACCTGCCCTCCGCTGATTTATCCCTGCTATTATGGTGTTGATATGGCTACAAGGAAGGAGTTTATTGCCAATCATAAGACGTTAGAAGATATAAGAGAATTTCTAAAAGTTGATAGCTTGAAGTATTTAACTATGGGTGGTTTAGTGAAGGCTGTGGGGGAATCTAAAGAGAAATTCTGTTTTGCCTGTTTTAACGGTGAATATCCAGTTAATATCCCTGAAAATATCGAGTATGATAAGTGTTCTATAGATAAAGAGGAGAAAATATCTTCTAATGCCTGGAAAAAATAAAAAGAAAGATAGCAATAAGTATTCATATAAATTGTCCGGTGTAAATATAGACAAAGCTTCAAATGTACTAAATCAACTCAAAAAAACAATAACATCAACTTTTTCCGATAAGGTACTCAGCGACCTCTCTTCGTTTTCTGGTCTTTTCCAGCTTGATCTAAAAGACTACAGGAACCCTGTTCTTGTCTCTTCAACAGATGGCGTGGGAACAAAAATAATGCTGGCAAAAAAAGCAAATTGCTACCAATATATAGGGCAGGATGCAGTAGCTATGTGCATAAATGACATAATATGCTGCGGTGCAAAACCACTGTTTTTCCTGGATTATATAGCTTGCGGTAAGGTCAATGAGGAAAAAATAAAGATTATAATTGAATCCATTGCCAGAAGCTGTAGTTATTGTAATACTGTCCTTATCGGCGGGGAAATTGCTGAACACCCCGGTATGTGTGAGGAAGATGATATAGATATTGCCGGTTTTGCGGTGGGAATTATAGAAAAATCAGCCATAATAAATACCGGTCTGGTCAATGAAGGAGATATAATAATAGGGATATCCTCTTCCGGAGTCCATAGTAATGGATTCTCACTGGTGCGGAAACTAATTAAAGATAAAAATCTGGAACTGAATAAAAAATATGATTGGGCTGATGGTATGGCGCTTGGGGATTTGCTTCTGACTCCTACAAAATTATATTTTAAGATAATAGACAGGATGATTAAAAATAAAGTTCAAGTTCACGGAGTTGCCCATATAACCGGCGGGGGATTTTATGAAAACATAAATAGAATAATCCCCGGGAATATGAATGCTTCCATATTGGAAGGGACCTGGAGAATTCCTGCTATTTTTAAATTTTTACAGGACCTGGGAAATATTGATAGAGATGAAATGTTTAGAGTGTTCAATATGGGTATAGGAATGGTTATTATTACTTCTCCTGGTGAGTTTGATAAAGCAAGAAATATTGCTGGAGAGCCGGGAGAAGATATATATAATATTGGTACTGTTACCAGAGGAAATGGAAGGGTAATAATATAAGAAATCTAGAGGTTATAAATGAAAAAAAGAATTGCTGTATTTGCGTCAGGTTTTGGCTCAAATCTTCAAGCTCTTATAGATTATAATAACAAACATGGTTTAAATGGAGACATAGTTCTGGTTTTTTCCAATAATAAAGACGCTTTTGCTTTAGAAAGGGCGAAAAAAAATAAAATAAAAGCAGTTTTTATGGATCCCGCCAGATATAGCAGCAGAGAGCAGTATGATTCAGAGATTATAGAAATGCTGGAAGAAGAAAAAGTAGATCTTGTAGTTCTTGCAGGTTATATGTTTCTATTAAGCCAGGAATTTGTCGACAGGTTTAAAAATAAGATTTTAAATATTCATCCTGCGCTTCTGCCGTCGTTTAAAGGCACTCATGGCATAAAAGATGCTTACCGGTATGGGGTGAAAGTGACAGGGGTTACAGTGCATTTTGTGGATGAAGGTCTTGATAGCGGACAAATAATACTCCAGGAGGCTGTTGACATTGATCCTGATGACAGTGTGGAAGAACTGGAGGAAAAGATACATAAAGTAGAGCATAAAATTTATCCTGAAGCAGTAAAATATTTTTGCGAGGATAGATTGGAAATAGATGAAAGAAGGGTAAAAATTTTAAATAAAAAATTATATTAAACAGGGGAGGAAAATGAAAGTAAGGATAAAAAGAGCTCTAATCAGTGTCTCCAATAAAGAAGGGATTGTAGATTTTGCAAAAACTCTAGAGGAGGCAGGAGTAGAAATTATTTCAACCGGCGGGACTTACAGAAAGTTAAAAGAGTCGGGCATAAAAGTAAAGAAGGTAGAAGAAGTTACCGGTTTTCCTGAAATGTTGAACGGGAGAGTAAAGACTCTTCATCCATACATACATGGAGGGATATTAGCTGACCGAAGCAATGAGAATCATATGAAAGAAGTTTCAAACTCAAAGATAAAGTTAATAGATATGGTGGTAGTGAATCTATACCCGTTCAAAGAAACCATATCCAGAGCAAATGTTACTATGGAAGAGGCTATTGAAAATATTGATATTGGCGGTCCTACTATGATTAGAAGCGCTGCTAAAAATTATAAAGGGGTAGCTGTAGTGGTTGACCCTGATGACTATAAAAAAATACAGGCAGAGCTTAAAGATAGCGGGGGATATATTAGCCTGGGTACCCTGTTTAGATTAAGTGTTAAAGCTTTTCAGCATACCTGTGAATATGACAGTGTAATCTTTAACTATCTCAAAGGTAAAACTAAAGATTTTGAAGATTCTGGCGTATCCGTAATAGATTATCTTGATGTAGATTGCAGCAGCGCAGGCAAAGAAACCGAAAATAATTTCAGGGACAGTAATGGTAATTTCATGGATAGTCTCGGTTTAAATCTTAAAAAAATTCAAAACCTTAGATATGGCGAAAATCCTCATCAGAAAGCTTCTTATTATAAATATATAGATACCGGCACAGATAATTTTGCGGGTGCCTGGCAGCTTCAGGGCAAAGAGTTATCCTATAATAATATTCTGGACGGTAATGCGGCATTTGGAATTGTTAAGGAATTTGCTGACCCCTGTGTTGCAGTAATTAAACATAGTAATCCATGTGGCGCAGCTACTGCGCAGTCTGTTGAAGAGGCTTACAAGAAAGCATATCAGTGCGATCCGGTTTCAGCTTTCGGTAGTGTTGTTGCCTGCAATATAAGGTGGACGGTAGAGGCGGCAAAGTTTATGCTGGATAAATATGTAGAAGTACTTATAGCTCCGGATTTTGACCAGCAAGCTCTTAAAATACTGGCCGGGCGGCAGAACTTGAGAATCCTCAAAATGGATTTTAAATTGAATACCTACATTGACAGTATAAATTCAGATGATTTTGAACTGGAAAAGGTGGATATTAAAAGCGTAGATGGTGGACTGTTAGTGCAGGATCTGGATGAAGGCACAGATAGTAAAAAGGATATGAAAGTAGTAACCAGTGTTGAGCCAGATCCCGCTAAGTGGAACGATCTTCTATTTGGATGGCAAATTGTTAAAAGCGTTAAATCCAATGCTATAGTACTGGCTGCCAACAATAGTACTGTAGGCATAGGTGCAGGACAGATGAGTAGAATTGATGCTGCAGAAATAGCCATTAAAAAATCAAATGGGAGATGTAAGGATTCAATTATGGCTTCAGACGCCTTTTTTCCTTTCGAGGATGTAGCCGAGCTTGCTGCTAAAAGTGGGATTACAGCAATAATACAGCCCGGTGGTTCTATCAGAGACAAGGAAGTTATAGAAAGCTGCAATAGAAATAAAATACCCATGGTATTTACCGGGAAAAGACATTTCAGACACTGATCAGATAGATTATCTGGAATGGCCTTTCCCGGGGCGGAAGCAGCAGGTAGTACTGATTTCGGGAAAGTATGGAGCAAAGAAGGGTTTTACTAAAAAATAACCTACTGTATAGTAGGAGTAAACCTCTGAGATTGTCTTATCTTTAATTCTTCATCAGAGATTTTTACACCTTTATCACCAGCACTGCTTACCTTTGAAGGGTATCTTTCAAGGGTATGTTTAATAACATCATCAATATTTTCTACAAATTCCAGCTTCAGTCCCTTGAGTATGCTCTTAGGTACCTCATCAAGATCCTTCCTGTTTTTTTCGGGCAGAACAACTTTCTTGAGCCCTGCTCTTTTTGCCGCAAGAAGTTTTTCTTTAAGTCCACCAATTGGAAGAACTCTACCCCTTAAAGTTATTTCTCCTGTCATACCTACATCTCTTATAACAGGTATTCCTGTAAATGCAGATACCAGAGAAGAAGTTATAGCTACGCCTGCTGATGGTCCGTCTTTAGGCACAGCTCCTGCAGGAACATGAATATGTATATCGGATTTACTGAATAACTCATCTTCTATTCCAAAGGCTTTTGCTCTTGAATGAATGTAACTTATTGCTGCTTTTGCTGATTCCTGCATTACATCTCCCAGTTTCCCTGTAAGTATTAGTTCGCCGCTGCCCCCATAATAAGTGGATTCAATAAGCAGTATATCTCCGCCTACTGGTGTATAGGCTAGACCTGTGGCGACTCCCACTCTATTTTTGTCTTCGATTTCACTTGGTAAAACTTTTGAGACACCAAGGTAATTCCTTACTTTTTCAGTAGTTATATTCCTGGGATATCTTTTTCCTTCAACTATTTCCCTTGCAATTTTTTTACTGATATTTGCTATCTCCCGCTCTAAATTCCTGACGCCGGCTTCTCTGGTATATTCCTCAATTATTAGAGAGATGGCTTCACCAGTAAATTTGACATTATATTTTTCTATTCCCTGTTCTTTTAATTGCTTGGGGATCAGGAATTTTTCAGCTATATGAATCTTTTCCTCAGAACTATAACCAGGTATTTCAATAGTCTCCATTCTGTCCCTAAGTGCTGGATGTATGGTGTCCAGTATATTAGCTGTTGTAATAAACATTGTATTTGAAAGGTCAAATGGTACTTCAAGATAGTGGTCCCTGAATGAATTGTTTTGCTCCGGATCAAGTACTTCGAGTAATGCAGATGAAGGATCGCCTCTATAATCCATACCTACCTTATCAATCTCGTCCAGCATGAATACCGGATTATTTGTTCCGACTTGTGTAAGACCCTGGATAATCCTGCCTGGAAGCGCTCCTACATACGTTCTCCGGTGTCCTCTGATTTCAGCTTCATCTCTTATACCACCAATAGACATTCTTATAAATTTTCTTCCCAGAGACTTGGCTATAGACTGCCCAAGAGAAGTCTTGCCAACACCTGGAGGTCCAACAAAACATAGTATTGGCCCTTTGGTTGATTTACCCTTTAATTTCCTGACAGCCAGATAATCCAGAATATGAGTTTTAACTTTTTCCAGATCGTAATGATCGCCATCCAATATTTTCTTTGCTTTTTTTAAATCCATAACATCTTTGGTCTTTTCGGACCAGGGAACGTCTAGCATCAACTCCACATAAGTCCTCACGTAAGAGTATTCCGGAGACATACTGGGAATGTCTTCCAGCCTTTCTATTTCTTTTAATACTTTATCATTAGCCTCTTTGGGCATTTTTTTCTTCTGCAATTTTTTCTCTAATTCCTTGGTCAGAGCAATAGACTCATCAAATTCGCCCAATTCATTCTTAATCGCCTTAAGCTGCTGGCGGAGATAATATTCCCTCTGCGTTTTTCCTACTTCTTTTTGAACTTTATCTCTTATTTGAGACTGAACTTCAAACCTCTTAAGTTCTTCACCAAGGTATTCTGTTAATTTTTTTAACCTTATTTTCAGGTTGTTTTCTTCAAGGATTCTCTGCTTCTGTTTGGTACTTGAAAGCAGATATGAAGCAAATAAATCAGTCTGAACCTCAGGCCTGGAAATATTGGTTGCTGCCACTACAAAAGCTGTAGGCAGGGGGATACCCAGTTGAATAAACTTCTCAACTTGCATTCTAACAGTTGTATTAAGATTTTCTGTTTCCTCATCTTCGATTAAAGGGATTTCTTCAAGCACTTCAGTTGCTGCTCTGAAATAAGGTTCAGTTTGAGTAAAATACTTTATTTTTACCCGGGAAATTCCTTCAACGATGCACTTGGTCTCATTCTCTGATATATTAGCTACTTGCTTTATAGCGCAAGCAGTTCCTACATCATATAGGTCATCTTTTTCCACCTGTTCTTTATTTTCTTCTTTCTGTGCCACGACTACTATGATCTTGTGCTCTCTGGATGCACTTTTAACAGCTTCCAAAGACTTTTTTCTACCCACAACCAGTGGTGTTGCTAGAAAGGGGAATACCACACTATTTTTTAAGGATAGAAGAGGAAGCTCTTCCGGTATTTTTATTTTTTCTTTATTTTTGCCTAATCTTTTTTCTTCTGCCATTATATTCTCAACCCCTATTTATTAACTCTCTCTATATGTATATTTTACACTAATAAAAAAGTTTTTTTATATTATATTCTAAAAGTTCAGGTATCTTTATTATAATAACCTTTTATAAAAAAACTTTTTGTCGCTCCAATTATAACAAAAGTTTTGCGATAATACAAAAATTATTTTCGCAATTTAGTAAAATTAATTTTCACTTTTAGTGAAACACTACTACAATAGTTTACATATATCTATGATTAAAGTCAATATTTAAAAAATTTTCTTATTTGATTTTAAAATGTTTACTATATAATCTAAATTTATGCCAGGTTAAAAAGTAAGGAGTTTTAGTGAAAACAAATTTAGAGTGTGTACCATGCATTATAAAACAGACTATAAATACGCTAAAGATTAGTGGTTGTAGTAATAAACTTAGTAAAAAGGTTGTTTCAGAGCTGCTGCAAAAATTAGAGAATATAGATTATGGCCTGTCACCTGCTGCCAACTCAGATATTGGATACATTGTATTTAGAGAGGTAACGGGCATTAAAGATCCTTATTATGATTTAAAAAGAAAATATAACAGGTTAGCTCTAGATATTTACCCAAAATTAGAGAAGGTAGTTGATTCTGTAAAAAATAAATTATATATGGCAGCGAAGGTTGCCATTGCAGGAAATGTAATAGATTTTGGAATAGATATAAAAAAAGTAAATACATTGGATTTTAATAAAATTATACAGGATTTACAAAACATGCCGCTAGCAGTGGATAATTATGATAAGTTTAGGGAATCACTAAAGGATTCAATTAATATTTTATATATAACTGATAATTCAGGAGAGATAGTATTTGATAAAGTTTTCATAAAAGAATTGGTAAAACTGGATAAAAAGGTGGTCCTTACGGTTAAATCAGATCCAATAATTAATGATGCCACCCTGGAAGATGCAGTTGAAGCAAAGTTTGATAACCTGGCAAGAGTGATAGAAACTGGAAATAGCAATATTGGTATAAATATTAGTGATTCATCGGATGCTTTTTTAGAAGAATTTAAAAAAGCAGACCTGATAATCAGCAAAGGACAGGGAAATTTCGAAACTCTTGATGAAACTGGCGCTAATATCTTCTTTTTACTCAAGGCAAAATGTGAAAAGATTGCCAGAGAACTGGGAGTAAAACATTCAGATATAGTATTTGCCGAAAGTAAAGCCCGGACTGGAAAAAGCAATGCAGTAAAGTAGTGCATAAACGAAATACTTCGCAAAATATGCCAATTTGGTAGGATAAACACAGTAATGTGTCTATTAATAATTATTCATAATGCCACATGATCCAGGCCGATGCCGAATCCTGCAGCTATTATTGGGAATAGTATTAAAAAATATAAGAAAAGTTGCTCTGTTTTTGTATAAAAAGCTCATTTAAAAAAGCCTAATCTCATAGAATAAATTAAATAGCCTTACCGTTTTTAAATATTTAACTTCCTGTAAACCGACAATTATAGAAGAACCTAGCTTTACACGTCAATGTAGTATTTTCTTTTGCGAGCACATAAACCGCTACGCTATTTATCCCTCTCAATTCTAGCCAATATTGATGTAGAAAACGGCATGAAATTATTTAAAGGATTTTAGTAAGTAGTATTATAAAAAGTAAGAATCAGTAGCCTAATCTTCTTAGCTTTTTTTCATCAAGACCGAAGTAATGCCCCAATTCATGTAAAATAACTTTTTTTATATTTTTTTCTAATTCCTTATCACTGCGGCTTATTTCTTCCAGTGATTTTTTATAAATGGTTATTTTATCAGGCAATATATTTATTCTGCCTGCCCGTTTGGTAGCAGGAAGTCCTTGATAAAGACCAAGTGTGTATTTTGTGCGGACATCTTCTTTGTCTTTTAAAACTGGGCTTATATCCTTCTCTTCGATAACAATACTTAAATTCTTTATTTTATCCTTGAATTTATCAGGGAGATTTTTTAAAGTGTTTAAAACTATTGCCTCAAACTTCTCTTTTTCCATTTTTTAAGATAAGAGAATATGAAATATTTGCGACCTAATTATTAAGTTTCATTAGAATACAGTTAGAACCAACTCACCTGAAGAAGATGTATTACTAATCTTTAAGTAATTTTTACCACCTGACAGTGGAACTAGTACCTATTCGTCGACTTAATAATAAAAGTATCCTGACTATTCTTTTTAGCTTGTTATTTTTACCAAAAAATCTTACTTTCATCCCAACCTTTAAATTTTCTTTACAGCTATTATCTTTATCAATTCGAGATTTAATTAAAGGTTACGAAATTATTGCGGTGTTGTTACGAGACCTGATAATATCTGGAATAATGCCATAATAGTATTAAATTACAAATTCGTTGGTTCATTATAACATATTATTATTAAAATTATAATTAATTTTTATCATTTTTTTATTATTTTTAATGATATTATGGCAAATTATTAACAACAGAAACCCTTATGATATTGCCCTGAAATGAAGTCCTGCTAAAGAGAAACCAATTGCATAAGGGAAAAGAGACGGCCGCTTAAGAATGCTCCATAAAATTAATTTCCAGAAATAATGTCTTCCTCTTTGTTTAATTCCAAGCCACCAGATTGAACCAATCAATGCTCTTATATGGTACATGCGGAGTTTAGGAGCCTTTATTTTTTTAGTCGGCTTATATTCTCTTAAGAAAGTTTTAATTCTCTCGTAGTAAGATTTAGGAGTATAAATTGTAGATAAAACTTTCTTGTGACCATCTAGAAGTATATTTTTATCCATCTTCGGAATGAAATTCAAAACTGCAGTTTTTGTATTATCGCCTGTTGTCCTTTTAGTTAATCTATTTGTTTCTTTTAGTCTCTGATACAACCTGGTTTTTGGCAATGCAGTAAGCAAGCCAACCATAGCGGTAACAATTCCGCTTTTCTGGATGAAATCAATTTGACGCTGAAAAATTGATGCCTTATCACTATCAAAACCAACAATAAAACCACCCTGAACTTCCATTCCGGTATTTTGAATTATTTTCACTGATTCTATCAGGTTCCTGTTTTTATTTTGAAATTTACCACATTCTTCAAGGCTATCTTCATCAGGTGTTTCAATACCTATAAATGCGGCTGTAAAGCCGGCTTCTACCATTAATTCCATGAGCTCTTTATCATCAGCCAGGTTAATTGAGACCTGGGTATTGAAGGTAAAAGGATGCTTTTTATTTTTCTGCCATTCTATAATTGCAGGAAGGTACTCTTTTTTGAGTATGGCTTTATTTCCAATAAAATTATCATCAACAAAGAATACGCCGGCGCGCCAGCCCCTCCTGTATAGAGCCTCAAGTTCAGCAATTAATTGTTCCTTGCTTTTTGTCCTGGGTACTCTTCCGTTCAACTGTACTACATCACAGAATTCGCAGTTAAAAGGACAGCCCCTTGAGAGTTGTATACACAATGAATTGTAGTTTTTAACTTTAATTAAATTCCAGTCAGGAATAGCGGTTTCTTTAATATCCGGAAATCTGTCACTTCTGTAGATTTTCTTAAGGGTGCCATTTTTTAAATCTTCAACAAATTCTGAAAAGGTATCTTCTACTTCCCCCAGAAAAATGTGGTCTACATCGTTGAATTCTTCCCAGCCCGTGGTAAAAAGAGGTCCTCCTGCTACGATGGGCTTTCCCAATTTTTTTACTTTATTTATTACTCTTCTGACTGCTTCTTTCTGTACAATCATTGCACTTATAAAAATGTAGTCTGCCCATTTGATATGTTCATCTTTTAATATATCTGTGTTCATATCAACCAGTTTTTTCTCCCAACTGTCGGGAAGCATTGATCCGACAGTTAAAAGTCCAAGGGGAGGAAATGAAGCTTTTTTACCCAATATTCTTAAAACTCTTTTAAAACTCCAGAAAGTTTCTTCGTAATCCGGATAGACTAGTAAAATTTTCATTATAAGTATTCTCTTTTCTTTTTAACTTCTAATATTTCCAATCAAGATTTCTGTCATTCTGACAGATTGTAAAACTAATGTAAAGTAATTTTGTTTTTAAAGTCACTTTATATGTTATAAACGATATTTCCTGATTTAAGTTACAAAATATTTTTGTAAAAAAGCTTTAGTTAAATTTAGAGAATAATAAATTTGCTAAAATACCAGCAACAGGCGGGAAGAAAATTTAAATCTCTTTACCAATGGAGAATGCTTTTCCCAGTTTTTTACCGGTACCCAGATAATCGCAGTTGGCTGGATCATAAAAGAATGGCTTTAATTTATCAATATCCGGAAGTTCATTGGAGCCAATCATAGACTGGTCCACTTTTACATCCAGAATTTCCCCAATGAACTGGGTATGCAGTCCAATCTCAATTGTCTTGAGTAACTTGCATTCCAATACAAAAGGAAACTGTTTTCCATAAGGGGCATCAACAAGGTTACTTTTTACCGGGGTAATGTTTGTTTTTACAAATTTGTCTTCGTTCCTGCCGGACACAATACCGTAATAATCTGCTTCTTTTACCATATTTTCAGAAAGAATATTTACAGTGAAAGCTTTCCTTTGCTTTATATTGCCATGAGTATAAGTCGCCTTTCGCATAGAGACTGCTACACATGGAGGATCAGAGCAGCAAATTCCTCCCCAGGCAGCAGTCATCAGATTCGGTCTTTTATTGATATCATAAGTTCCTATAATAAGAACCGGGGTAGGATAAATAATGGTCTTAGCTCCCAGTGATTTTTTCATAATTTCCTCTTCCATATTATTAATGTGTAAATTAAATCATAAGTGCTTTAAACCCTTATAATTTTACTTTCTGATATTTTAAAAATATTCTAGGTAATATGTTTTAATTTTACAATGTTAAAAATCAAGGAAAACAGATAATTTTGGTAGCTTTTAAAAAATTGCCGGGTGCAGAACCATTTTCTAAAAAAGGCGTAGGCTTCAATAAAAAAAATCCTTGACATAATGTATACTATTATATATATTTAGTTTATTATTATATACATTATGTTAACTATTATTGATATAATAAATTGGCAGGTAAAAATATAAAACTAAAAAATGACCTGAGAAGATGCCGGTTTGAACATAATGAGATTTCCCAGCAGGAACTGGCTAATGCTGTAGGTGTGACCCGTCTTACAATTCACTCCATAGAAAAAGGGAAGTTTAATCCATCTGTTCTACTGGCCTTAAAAATAGCAAAATTTTTTAAAAAACCTGTAGAGGAAATATTTTACCTTGGAGAAGATTAAATAAAGGAGCATAAAAGATGAAACGACTATTAAAAATAAGTAATAATACCACTTTAGTTTTATGTTCAATTTCAATTGCAGGCCTTATATTCACAAACACATTCTTTTTAATGCTAAGGAATATGATTATTAATATGGGAGATGTTGAAAGTTTTATGGATAAGTTTTCAATTCCAGTTGCAGTGGTATATTTTATTTTTATTTTTTTTCACCTATCAGCCATGCTTACTTTAATCCTGCAGTTAAATTTTTTTAAAAGAGATAACTTCCTCCGTGCCTTTCTATTTTTTACCGGTATTACTTCTTTATTGATGTTATTTGGAGACTTTGCGCTTGCAAGCGATATTTCAAAAGAATATATTTTTGGACTACCAGGTGAGTTTAACATCCTTTTTTTTAGTCAGGCACTTCATTTTATTTTCTATATTCTTATAATTGTTCTCCTTGTATTAACCAGAAAGTCAGTTAGGAAAGAGGGAGAAGAAATAGTTTTAAAAGACGATTCGATATTTATTAATGCACAATATATCGGGATCTTGAGTGGAATTTCAGGTTTGATTCTGATTACAATTTTTTCTTTTTTATATTTAACGGTATACCCATTACCGTCATGGGCGGTGGATGCAGGAATTATTGTAATAAGCTTAATAGCTGTAATTCCATATATTCTGATAGTTCTTTACTGGCTGATAATCAAACTCAGGGAAGGGATAAGTGAATGGTACGATGAGAAGCAGTATCAGGATATAACCAGAGCAAGCCTGGTAACTCTAATAGCATCTATAATAGTAATGGCTGCAATCTTTGTTGTTCAATATTTTGTAAGTGCTTTTAATATCATGAGTGAAATCTGGTTTCCTTTTTATATATTTCTGGTATTGCTGTTATTTTCAGCAAGCACTTTATACTTCAATAAAAGCTATAGATTGATTTCTAAGGAGGGTAATAATAAGGATACAGCAAAAAGAAATAAAAATTTAGGACTGGTTGTTCTGGTAATTGGTTATCTGACTTTGATATTCTGGGCACTTGCAATTTTTATAAGTGTTGAAATAGGTATAGGCTGGAAAAGCTATACAGCTGTGGGATTCTTTGGATTATTTCTCATTTCCTCTGGTATTGTTTTTTTGATAAGCCTGATTTTTAATATTATAGAATCAAGGGAAAACAAGCGCATATCAAGAGGCCTGATATTTACCATAATCAGTTTTCCTCCGATTGCATTCTGCTATCTGGCAATACTGGTAAAAGCATTGACTGAAGGGCATTAAATAGATTTATAGTTATTCCACTTCATACTACTCTAGACTAAATAATATATGGAGTACTGCTTGAAAATTATTAGAAAAAATATTTTTGTAGTAAAAAAAATTATAGAAAATAAATAATTTATCTTTTTTAAAGACAAAAGCGGAAATATTTATATAATATAGAGGTAATCAATTTTAATCTTGCGGAGGACGAAAGATGAATGGATCGAAGCATTATTCTATTGCGGTTATACCCGGAGACGGTACAGGACCGGAAGTTATAGTGGAGGGTAAAAAGGTTCTCGAGGCTGCAGGTAAAAAACATAACATAAGTTTTAAATTTACCGATTATAATTTTGGCGGTGATAGATATTTAAAGACAGGAGAAACACTTCCTGATTCTGCCGTTGACGAACTGAAACAATTTAAGGCAATATATCTTGGTGCTATTGGGCATCCTGATGTGACGCCGGGAGTTTTAGAGGTTGGCATTTTATTAAAATTGAGATTTTCGCTGGATCAGTATATAAACTTAAGACCGGTAAAACTTTATCGCGGTGTTGGCTGTCCTCTGAAGGACAAGGGTCCGGAAGATATAGATTTTGTGGTTGTAAGGGAGAATACGGGAGGACTGTATACAGGACATGGCGGTGTAACCAGAAAGGGAACTCCGTATGAGGTTGCAACCCAGGTGATGGTTTATGACAGGCAGATGGTCGACAGATGCCTGGAATATGCTTTTAATCTGACAAGGGCAAGAAAAGAAGAAGGAAAACCGGGAAAACTTACCCTGGTTCATAAAACAAATGTGCTCACTTATGTAGGAGATCTGTGGTACAGGGCATTTATGGAAATGGCAAAGAAGTTTTCCGATATTGAAACGGATTATAATCATATTGATGCTGCATGTATGTGGATGATAAAAAATCCTGAATGGTTTGATGTTATTGTTATACCAAATATGTTTGGAGATATAATTACCGATCTTGGAGCGATGATCCAGGGTGGTATGGGAATTGCAGCAGGAGGAAATATTAATCCCGGTGGAACTTCAATGTTTGAACCCATAGGAGGCTCTGCTCCAAAATATACCGGAAAGAATATTATAAATCCGCTGGCGGCAATAGAAGCGGGAAGGATGATGTTAAAGCACCTTGGAGAAAAAGAAGCAGCCAAATCTATTGAAGATGCTGTTTCTTACGTGTGCACTCAGGTAAAGAGTTTAAGTGCCGGTAAGATGGGCTACAGCACAACAGAAGTAGGGGATATGGTAGCTGAGTATATTAGTGGTAGCTAATTACCGGCAAAATAAGGGATATTTAAGGGACATTCAGGGATACTACTTTAGGGTCAGTGTAATTGTGATAACATTTTTAAGGCTTTAAAAATTTTTGGTAGCGCATTGTTTACAGAAGTGGAACCAGATTTTAAGAGATTTAGCTAACATTTGTAAATCAGATGGACAATCTACACAAAGTTGGAACCTGAATATTGGGTTTAAGTAAGGATGTTCTTATTCCGGAATTAATTTAATTTATTCGATAGCAGATTCTTAATCTGTTTAAATCACTGCAACAATATCATCATCAAAATAGTTATTGCATTTGTGTAATTAGAGTTTTAATATATGTAAGTTTAAATGATGGATACAATTAGTTCATTTTTTAAAATAATAACAGATCGGGTAAAAGATTAATAACTATTGATAGAGAAAGTAATGGAAATTCGTAACGTTGCGATTATCGCTCATGTTGATCACGGTAAGACCACCCTGGTGGATTCCTTGCTGCGTCAATCAAAAACCAAATTAAATAAAGAAGTTGCAGACATAACCTGTATTATGGACAGCAATGAGCTTGAACGAGAACGAGGTATTACTATTTTTTCGAAAAATGCCTCAGTAGTTTGGCGTGGAGTAAAAATCAATATTATCGATACTCCAGGACATGCTGATTTTGGTGGTGAGGTTGAACGGGTTTTAAAAATGGCTGAAGGTTCGCTGCTGCTGATAGACGCCCAGGAGGGCCCAATGCCCCAAACCAGCTTTGTTTTGAAAAAAGCCCTTGAATTAAAACACAAAATTATAGTTGTAATTAATAAAATTGATAAACCTAATGCTAACACTAGTGAAGCTTTAAATAAAACTTTTGACCTTTTTATTGATCTGGGTGCCGATGAAAAAACGGCTAATTTCCCGATTATTTATGCTTCTTCCAAATTTGGTAAAGCCGGTTTATCACCTGATTTAAAACAGATGAAGGATGTTTCCCCTTTATTTGATGAAATTGTTAAATATATTCCTCAGCCTAGCGGTGAAGTAAATTTGCCCTTACAAATGTTGGTGACATCTATCAATTGGGATAATTATAAGGGCCGCATTGCCCGGGGAAGAATTTATAATGGAAAAATTGAAGCAGGGCAAGAAGTAATGCAAATCAATCGCAAAGGACTAATGAAAAAGTATCGTTTGATTTCACTTTCGAATTTTCAAGGTCTGGCCCAAATAGAAGTTAAGGAAGCTGAAGCAGGAGAAATCGTAGCCATTGCCGGTATTCCGGATATTATGATCGGTGAAACTATTGCAGACATTAATAAACCTCAAGCTTTGACTTTACTAAATATTGAAGAACCAACTGTAAAAATGACTTTTAGTATTAATTCTTCTCCGTTTGCGGGAAAAGAAGGCAAATTTACAACTTCCCGGCAAATAAGGGAAAGACTTTACAGGGAACTGGATAATGACGTAGCATTAAAAGTTGAAGACAATCCTGGCGGTGGCTGGATTGTTTCTGGGCGGGGTGAGCTTCATCTAGCTATTTTTATTGAACGCTTGCGCCGAGAAGGTTATGAGTTTCAAGTTTCCCAGCCGCAGGTCATTATTAAAGTCATTGACGGTAAGAAAATGATCCCTTATGAAAAAGTCTTTATTGAGGTGCCGGAAGAGTATTCGGGCGCTGTGATTCAAAAATTAGGCAGTCGTTATGGCCTAATGCAAAAAATAGAAGACAAGGACGGTATTGTTCATCTGGAATTTGTTATTCCCACCCGCGGTTTATTTGGTTACAGGCGGGAATTTATGACCGATACCCGTGGTCTGGGTATTATTAATACATTGTTTTACCAGTATCTGCCAGAAAAAGGTGAATGGAAAGAACGCGATAGGGGATCACTGGTGGCATATGAAACCGGTATTACCCGACTGTATGGTTTAACCAATGTTCAAGACCGTGGTGAATTATTTTACGGTCCCGGCAATAAAGTTTACAAAAGCCAGGTGGTCGGACAAAATTCTCGCAGTGAAGATATTTGGGTTAATGTTTGCAAAGAAAAACAGTTATCCAATATGCGTTCCAAGGGCGAAGGCGGTAAGGAGCATTTTAATATCCCCAGAATAATGGACCTGGATGATGCTTTGGAATATATTGATGATAGCGAACTGGTTGAAATAACTCCTAAGTCGATACGCATTCGTAAAATTGTCTCAACTGAATTAGAAGAAAAACGAAGAAGAAAAAACTCAAAACAAATAAAACTTCCAAAACTAACTTCAAATCATAGCTTGATTTAAAAAAATCATCACTTTTAATAACGGTAATGCTATAGATATAACTCTTTTTACTATTAAAAGACCCCACCTAAGTGGGGCCTTTTTTAGATATTATCTAATTAATTACGTGTTAATCAGATTAATTTAATATCTTCTATAGTTACTGTTTGTTCTTTCTCTTTGAGGACGAGCTTCATCAACTTTTAAATTACGACCTTCAAAGTCTGTGCCATCTAAAGCTTCTTTTGCCTTTTCTGCTTCTGATGCATCTGCCAGTTCAACAAATCCAAAGCCTTTATTTCCAATTACATTGGCCGATTTAACTTGACCATGCTTGGAAAATAACTCTTTCAATTGCTCATCAGTAACAGAGTAGCTTAAATTTCCTACATAAAGTTTGTTACCTTGCATACTTACCTCCTTCCAAATATTATCATTTCTCTAAGTTCCATAATATTTCTTTTAGAGAGGTAACTGCGAGTAACAATTAAGCTCTTAATTAAAATACCATTAAACAAAAAGACTGCTAAGTATAAATCCTTTAATAAACTCTTGTCAAGGTTTTTATTTGAAATTTTTATTCCAGAATTAAGTTTTTAGATTTATATTTCACTCTATGTATTTTCAATTACATTGATATATGTTAATGTTTTAAGCAAATTATTCAGAATAAAATTGTATATTTGAATTTGGAAATATAGATAGAGAGAGCAATCTCCCAATGGAGGTAGAAGCATATGAAAATAAACATTACATACACTTCAAAATTTGGTAATGGAAAAAAATGCGTAGAGGAACTTAAAGGAATTTTAGAAAAGAAAGGACAAGAAGTAGAAGTCTTTTCGATTTCAGAAACAAAACCAAATAAGTTACCTGAAGCAGATATTTATATTTTTAGTTCACCAGTTCGAATGTTTGTATTACCTTTAAAAATGAGAGGTTTCCTTAAGAGATTTAAACCTCTAAAGTCAGATTCAAAATATGCACTTATGACTACTTATATAACTCAAGAACCAATGGCTTTTGCGAAAATGGATAAGCTTCTGGAGGGAAAAGGCATGAAAAAAGTAACCACTGGTTTCTGCGCCAAGGTAAAAGAAATAAAGGGTCCTCTTGAAGAGGGTTATAGAAAAAAACTTGAAGATTTTGCCGAAGAGCTTGTGAAGATATGATTAGAGTAGATATATTATATTTTACATCTATTTCAGTTTAAAAATTTAATATACTATATATGGCATACCACTATACACGATATTAGAACCAGGATTATTGGGTTAGATGAGGATATTTTTATACCTGAATTATCTTTTTAATCCATAGTTATCTTAGATTAAGACTGATATGAACCCCAAAATTTAGACACCAAGTTAATTAGTCAGAATAAGCTGATG
>JACKQG010002098.1_pt1 | contig 26554 bp, 25 predicted proteins | sample 8237621 | NCBI WGS metagenome assembly JACKQG01 (sample SAMN15677084, study PRJNA649215) | marine metagenome | biome: marine; feature: Black Sea; material: saline water; isolation source: suspended particulate matter (SPM) from the Black Sea western gyre | collected 2013-06-09/2013-06-10 | depth... | reverse complement strand
GGTTAAAATATTCGCCTTTCTTGAACTCGAACAAAATTGAGCATTTTTCAAAGGTCTCAAATTATTTCAGCCAAAGACAGAAGAATGAAAGCGAGTATCACTTTTATTGCCCTTGCAGGCACATATTTCTGGACCCTTGCGCCCAACTACATCCCCAAGAAACCGCGGATCATTATATCATTTAAATCGGTTGACGGCAACTGTCAACAACGATAAGCTATCTGAAATGGTGTTTCGAAGACTTGGCCTGAATTTTTAACTACTTGTTATATGGAGGCGAAAATGGAGATCAAGACCGGTGATCTGCCGGGAATCGGAAAACGTTATTCCTTTGAAACGGCGGAAGGGGACAATTTGGTGGTCATCCTTCATCAAAGCGGACACCGGGAAATATACCATTTTGCCGGATCTGATGAGGATGAACCCGATTTCGTCTTAAAATTGAACGATGAAGAAGCGCGCCAACTGGTATCACAACAAGTGGTTTCAGCGTCCCGGTCCTGGTGACGGGAAACGGAAGCGCCGGCTTGGGGTATAGGTGCATGTCATATGGGATCTCGGGCAAGCCCTTCGGGAAAAGGAGCTTATGGAAAACCAATTCTTGACAAGTGTAATGAGATTTGAGACACTGCCTTCAGTAAGAATATCTCCCCCTCAGCACCATCTGTGGCGGGAACATCTTCTTTTGTTGACTTAAAACGCTTTTTGCAATTTCATCAGTTGTCGTTGTTCCGAGAATTCCTCTAACCTCTATTCAGGAAGTTCTCCATGGAAAGCCGCTTGTGTTACTTGTGTTAAAAAAGATGGCGGCGCAGCCGAAAATATAAACAGGTAGATGGCGTTTGATGCCGCACTGAAAGGAGGTGCACCATGCCCACATATGAATTCAAGTGCCTGAAATGTGAAAAACCTTTTACCATGATCCTGTCCATTTCCGAATACGAAAAGAAGAAGTTCCGGTGTCCGAAATGTAAGAGCAGTAAGGTCAAGCAGCAAATTACACCGTTTCAGACCAAGACCTCCAGGAAGAGTTAGAGAAGAAGAACAGGATGAAAAAATATCAAGGGATATGGTATGCGGTTGCGCATCATCTCAAACAAAAACACCCGCAATATACCTCAAGGCCAAAGACAGAAGAATGACAGAGAGTATCAGTTTTATTGCCCTTGCAGGTACATATTTCTGGACCCTTGCGCCCAGGTACATCCCTAAAAAACCGCCGACCCCAAACAGCGCCCCCAATATCCAGTCAGGGGCGATTGCCAGGCCGGTATCGGCGTATATGGGGGCAATGACCGTGTAGAATATAACCCCGGCAATTGACGTGATGAACGTGCCTAAGAGTGCGGCCCCTGCTATTGTGTAGACAGGAAGCCCGAAGACGGCGATCAAAAACGGGGCGATGATCGCTCCCCCGCCGATGCCGTAAGTTCCTCCCACTATACCCACTGCAAAGGTAAGTGTGAAGAGGCCTATCGTGTTAAAAGAAAACGTCTCACCATAGAACTCATAGGTATACCGGACAACGGAAAAACTGACGGTCCTGATAACGGCAGTCCCCTCTGCGCCCGAGGTGATCCCCTTTCTCATCAGGCTGGATCGCTCCTTGAACCTGTCCTCGAGGGCGTTTGTCTTCGCCTTTTTCCGGGCCGCCTTTTTTGTGAGATCAAGCAGTAATCTGATCCCGATATACAGGAGAACACATCCCACAAAAACCTTGAAATGTTTGGGATCCGGGAGATACTTGATCCTCAACACCGCACCGATAAACACTCCCGGTAGGGTGCCCACAATGATGACCCAGGCAAGGGGCCACGCCATTCTTCCCTCTTTGATGTACCTGTAGACACCGCTCGGGATAGCCACAATATTGTACACAAGATTGGTCGGGCTCACCGACGGGCTTACAAATCCAAGCACACTCATCTGAAAAGGGAGCAGCAGAAAGGCCCCTGAAACACCTCCCATGGAAGTAAAAAAAGAAACCACAAAGGCAACAATGACCGGGATCAATGGAAAAACATCCACACCGGAAACCGCAAAATGCATGATGCTCCTCACTCCTTTATCATTTTATTCCACCGTCCCGTTTGGAGAAAACCAGTGGGTGGTCTTCAGGCAAATCTTAACCAGCATAAGCATTACCGGGACTTCAATGAGCACTCCTACCACCGTAGCCAGGGCTGCGCCGGACGACAGCCCAAAGAGCATAACGGATGTTGCAATGGCCACCTCAAAATGATTGGAGGCCCCGATCATGGCTGCCGGGGCAGCATCCCGATATTCCAGCTTGAGCAGCTTTGCCAGTCCATAGCCAATCCAAAAAATCAGATTGGTCTGGATGAAGAGGGGAATGGCGATCCATAGGATGGTCAGGGGATTGGAGATAATTACTTCACCCTTAAAAGAAAAAAGCAGGATCAGCGTGACGAGCAGGGCGATGATCGTGACCGGGGTCAACACGTACAGGAACTTTTCCTTGAACCATTCCTCTCCCTTAGAGATGATGATCGCCTTTCTGGAGATATAGCCTGCCACTAAAGGAAGCGCCACGTAGATGCCGATGGAGAGGGCCAGGGCCTGCCAGGGAACCGGAAGCCTGCCGACACCCAGCAAAAACCCCCCGAGCACTCCATAGAGGACGAGCATGGTCAGCGAGTTGATGGCAACCATCACCAGAGTCAGACCGTCGTTGCCACGGGCCAGAAATCCCCAGACCAGCACCATGGCCGTACAGGGGGCAATCCCCAGCAAAATACAGCCAGCCAGATAGCTTCGCCAAAGGGGTACGGCCAACATTTTTACCCCATTCATTATAACCACAGTGCCGGCGCCATGGCTTGCACCCACCGGCAGGTTGAGGCCAAAGGGCATTTTGACATAATCTATCGCATCGGACCCGATCAGGCCATAGAACAGCGTGCCAAGAAAGAAGATGGCGATGGCATACATCGTGAAGGGCTTGACAGCCCAGTTCACGAAGAGCGTGAGCAAAACGGGTTTTCCACTCTTACCGGCCTTGATGACCTCGGCAAAATCAATTTTCACCATGATCGGATACATCATAAAAAAGAGACAGACAGCGATGGGGATGGAAACAACGGGCGCTTCTCCCACGTAAATGGCCAATCCGTCTAAGTACTTTGCCACACCGGGGGCCACTTTTCCAAGGACAATGCCCCCTAAAATACATAGGATTACCCAGACAGAAAGATACTTTTCAAAAAAGCTTAAGCCTTTCGGTCCTTTTTTGACATCTGCTTCGGCTCCCATTCTTTACCTCCTTCATTAGCCTCCCCCATTTGACAGGATTTTACGGATTTGGAGGATGATATCTTAATCACCCTCCCAACTCCTTCAGGTCACAATAAATGGGTTCACAATAAAATAGACGCCTAAACCTCCGATAACCGCCCCGGCCCCTTTTCGAAACCAGTTTCCCGCCCCCTGCCAGGTACTGTTTTCCAGCACCCTTTTGACCGCTGCCGTGGAGCTGCCCGCCACAACGATAGGGAGGCAATGACCAATGGCAAAAAGCAGAATAAAAAGAATCCCTGTTGCCACCTTCTGCTGGATGGTGATGATGGCGAGAATTGGGGCGATAAAGCCGAATGTGCACGAGCCGGAAAGGACACCATAGGCCAGGCCAAGCACAAAAGCACCAAAAAGACCCGTAACATTAAGACGCCCTAACAGGCTCCCGGACATGGAGCACTTTTCGACCCCAAACATTCCCAAGGCTACCCAGATCAACACCAGCCCCACCAAAATCTGCCAGTAGTTCCCAACATCCCCCAACATCCGGCCCAACAGGGCGCAGATGATACCTATCAGCGCTATGGTAATAAAGAGTCCGATCGAAAAAGAGACGGAATAGTAAGCCGCCTCTTTAGGCTTCAAGACCCCCTGCTGCCCGCCCACATAGGCCACAATCAAAGGGATAGAGGCCAAATGACACGGACTAAGAGCAACGCTGACCATGCCCCATACAAAGCAGCCTAAAGCAGCGATAGTGGTTCCTCCGGCAATCCACTCATTAACGGTTAGGAAAAACGTTTCCAGCATCAATGTCTCCTTCTTGTCTAATCCTCTCCTAACCAACTCCCATTTTTTCTAATTGCTTGACAATCTCCGCCTCACTCACAAAACCCACATGGCGGTAAATTTCTTTACCTTCCTTATCAAAGAAGATCTGAGTGGGAATGGCCCTGATACCGAACCGCTTTGCCTGCTCGCGGTGCTTCCAGACATCAATAAAGATGATGGCCGCCTTCCCGTCATATTTCTTTTCCATCTTTTTCAGGATCGGCGCCATCATCTTGCAGGGGATGCAGGAGCTGGCCCCCAGATCCAGCATGGTCACCATCCCCTTTACCGGCACCTCTCTCGATTCCCCAGCTACGGTCTCAGGCAGCGCTTTCGAAGTGTCCCCTGCCGCACTCTCAACAGGCACCCCTTTTACTTCACCCGTGTCAGAAAAAAATTGAAACCTGATCACACTAAAAACGGCTAATAGCGCTACCACACCTATGAGAACTGTCCGAATCCACTTTTTCATCTAACTTACCCCCATAGCGGCAAGTTTTTTCTCAACCGCCATTGACAAGATGACCCACACGGCCACTCGATATTTTGTCGTAGTTATCCCTCTTGAGTATGTCATACAGTATCCCAATACCCTTTCCTGTTTTGTTGATTTCCCGTAGTCGTTGAATGAAACCTGAACCGGCAGACCCTCAACCACAGCAGCCGCCCGCACCGGTCACAGCCTTTGGAGGACCAGGCTGCTCTCGGTTGCAGGCATCCTTGACGGCTTCCTTTACCTTCTGGATCTCATCCTTTTTTAAATCAAGGTTATGGTCTTTTTCGATACCAAGATCGGTCACAACAAGGTAGCTCTTGATGGGAACCGCTGCATGTTCCAGGATAGCCTTTGCACAACCCACAGAACATCCGTCAATGGCTACCATTTGCAGGATATCCTTTGCCGACTGGACAAAACCGCTCAGGTGCCCCCCCACTCCCGCCAAACAAAACATCTTGCCGAACCCTTCCCGGGTCAGTTCTACCGCGGCCTGGTTGGACAGTTGACCCACATTTGAGCCACCAGAACAGGCCAGGATCATCACATTTCCACCTCGTGTACAACAATCCTGAGACATTTTTCCCTTCTCCTTTGTCTTCTAAATCAGTTTTTCACCCATGCCCTAATATCTTCCTTCTTGGGAACCTTACCAACACATTTGACCTCTCCGTTAATAACCACGGATGGGGTCATGAAAACACCATGCTTGGCGATCTCCATGACATCCGTCACCTTTTCAATCTGCGCATCCGCACCGGTTTCGGCAATAACCTCCCGGACGGCCTTTGCCGTTGCTTCGCACTTGGGGCACCCTGGGCCCAACACCTTTATTACCATTTTTTCTCCTTTCCTCCTCACCTGACATGACCTTGCGCCTTACGCCTTTAGCCTTGCGCCTCTTTCAACCATTCTTTGAGTTTTGCCTTAGGTGGAACCCTGCCCACTGACATGACCTTGCCGTTAATAAGCAGGGCCGGCATCCCCATGACACCATATTTGCCGATCTCTTTGATCTCCCTGACATGCTCCAGATCAGCAGCAAGATCGATTTCGGCCATCACCTCCATCAGTTCTCTCTCCAACCTGTCGCACTGGACACATCCCTGGCCTAAGACCTTGATCTCCACACCTCCAGAAACGTCCCCCTCGTATGGTTTTCCTAAGTATTTCTTGAATTCACGTAAAAAGGCTTCCCCGTAATCCCCTCTGACCTTCTGGGGAAAGTAGTTCCTTTTAGACAGACGATTGAGAAGTTTTTCCTGGACTTCCAGATCTGGCTTGTCGCCATATTCCTCGGCCATTTCCTCCATGACGGCCTTGAGCCCTATGATGCCCACGGCAGAGTCCCCTACTCTGATCTGGCTTATCTCATCCTGTGCCATATCGTCTTTCTCCTTTTTACCCCTTGTGCCTTACGCCTTGCGCCTCATTTATCCTGCCATCCATCCATAAGTCATGCCGGCCATAGTAGACAACACAACGATAATGGCGCAAAAGGCAGCCGTCTTCTTGACCCCGATCACGCCCCCGATCACCAGCATGTTGGGGAGCGAAAGGGCAGGTCCTGATAGAAGCAGGGAAAGTGCCGGGCCTTTTCCCATACCGGAACCGATAAGGCCCTGGAGGATGGGCACCTCCGTGAGCGTAGCGAAATACATCAGCGCCCCCGAGACCGAGGCGAACAGGTTGGCCCACAGAGAATTCCCTCCTACCAATGTCTGGATATAGTGCTCCGGAATCAGTGCCGGATGTCCCGGCCTCCCTAACATGAAACCGGCAACCAGGACGCCTGCACCCAGGAGCGGAAAGATCTGCTTCATAAATCCCCAGGTGGAATCCATCCAGCTGATACATTCATCCCGGGTAAACCACGACTTGAGCATAAACCCCAAAACGATCAGCAGCCCGACCGTAATATACCATTTGGCCGCGAATATGGCGGACCAGAGACCTGTGGAACCCTCATCAGGGCGGGCAAAGGCAGCGAAAATGAGGATCAGGACCATGGTCAGCATATAAAGACCGTCCTGCAGAAGGCTACGCCCCTTTTCCGCTTCATCCGGGAGGTATATCTGCCCCGCGGTGCGGTTGGCGTCATCTTTTCGAAAGAAAAAGGCCATCAGCAGCCCGGTGATAATGGCAAATACAACCGCGCCGACGGCCCGCGCCAGGCCTAATTGCCAGCCCAATATCCTGGCGGTCAGGACAATGGCCAGTACATTGATGGCAGGGCCTGAATAGAGAAAGGCAGTCGCCGGACCAATGCCGGCCCCCCTTGCATATATCCCGGCAAAGAGGGGGAGGACCGTACAGGAACAGACGGCTAAAACGGTTCCTGAGACAGAGGCCACAGAGTAGGAAAGTATCTTGTTGGCAGTTGCGCCAAAGTACTTTAGAACCGCACCCTGGGATACAAAGACCCCGATGGCCCCCGCAATAAAAAAGGCGGGTATCAGGCAGGTCAGGACATGGTCACGGGCATACTCCTGAAGCATCATGAATGCCTCAATCCCTGACTGACGGACCGTGGGACTGTCCCACGGCACATAATAACATGCGGCAAAAACAAGGACGATAAATATGAGTTTTGTTCTCTCTTTCACACTCTTTCTTCTCCGTTCATTAGTCGGAAACCATTTTTTCCAGTAAAACTCAATAGCTAAATGCCTATTTGGCTATATTATGAAAGCAAAAAAAATTATTTCTTACAGATCTCCTCACGTCGAATTGATGGGAGCTTTTCCAAAAGAGGAGACACCTGAGGGTCATCTTCCAGCCAGTGACGGAGATTTCCAAGGAGGGAAGCCGCAAATGGACTGTCTCCTCCGTCGGCAAGGTAATAGTTCACCCAGAGGCCATCTTTTCGAAAATCAACCAGTCCGGCATCTTCAAGCAATTTCAGATGCTTTGAAACCGTGGGCTGGGCAACCCCCAGGGCGACACGCATCTCGCAGACACACATGGATTTGTGTTGCAGCATCTTTATGATTTTGACCCGGTTGGGATCGGAAAGGGCCTTCATCACCTTAACAAATGATCTCATCAGACCTCCTCCAATATATTCCATATTGGCAATATAGTGTTTCGTCAATCAGTTGTCAAGAATTTTGGTTAGACCAGCTTTTTTCAGGGATGTAAAAAGAAGCCTGCCAAGCATTGCCAGGCATTCGGGGTCCAGATAGCTTTCTGCGCGCCGTTCAAAAAGCACAGAACTCTTGGCGGGAAATTCTTCGTCCGCATCGTTGAAAAGGAGAAAAAGTGGCACCTTCGGAAGGGCGTCAAATTGCATGGCCAGATCATAGGTGACGTCGATGCCGGGGCGATATCCGCCCAAGGTTTTGCCGGCTTTTTTCATATTGTCGAGATTACCCGTAAGGCAGTTGGCAATTGCCCTTTCCACATCATTCAAAAAAAAGACGGTCAAGGGTCCCGAATCCTTAAAATCTCTGAACGATACCCATTCCTGCGCCTTAGGTTCAACACCCGGACACAGAAGAATATATCTGCAGAGGATCACACATATATCAAGAGATGGCTGTCTTCCCGATGGATCGACAATCCCCTTCTCCGAAACCTTGTGCGGTATTCCAAAAAGAGGGATAGTGATTTCACGTCCCTCAACGCGCACCCCGAGTATCTGTTCGATTGATGTCGGGTCTATCGCAGCGATCTGTTTCAGGTAATCTTTATATGTCTTTTCGAAAACAGGGTTTACTGTCGGCATATACTGTCCCTCCTGGAGAGGATTCTCTTACTCGACCTCAAAAAGCCGCCTTGGGGTTCTGGTCAAAATTTCATTCCTGTCGCGATGAATCAAGATCATGTCCTCCAGTTTAACGACACCCACGCCCTCACTCAGCATATGCATATCCAGGGCAATCACATACCCTTCGGAGATTTCTGAATGATCATAGGACGACAAAATGGGGGGTTCGTTTAATTCCAGCCCGACACCATGACCGATGATGCGGCTCTTATTTCCATTCCCGAAATTCAAAAAGGCATCTGACACCCTGAGTTCTTCCGATTTTTTCAGTGCCATCTGGTAAATCTCACTGCATTTCATCTTAGGTCTTATCGTCTTTATGAGAAAATCAGAGATCTCTTTGAGGCTTTCATACGCAGCTCTTATTTTTTCCGGGGCCTTGCCTAAGACGTAGGTTCTTGTCTGGTCCGCGTGGTAACCGTTGACCAAGGCCGGTATGTCCACAACCACCGGATCTCCCATTACAATCTTCCGTTTTGAAGGCCCGGCCGGTACCGCTGCACTCAATCCAACACCTGTTATCGTATAGACAACACCACTGGGCCTTAAGAGGTTTGGACCGGAGGAAATAGGCCCCCTGCTCATGAAAAAATCGGGCTGTCTTATGAAAAATATTCCTTCGTGCCCTGCCAATCTGTGAGCATTCTCTATCGCAGCAGCAAGTTCAAGCTCTGTTACTCCTTCCTTTAAATTCGACAAGACCGCTTTGTGACCTTCATCCACAGCGCGACATGCCTGTTTTATCTTTTCTATCTCAAAACCATCTTTTCTTTTTCTCTGCTCCAGGACAAGTGGGGACACATCAACAAAATCAAAACCGGAGAATATCTTTTTGAATTCCAAGAATTGCAGTGCAGGCAGGACATCTAATTCGATTCCAATTTTTTTCCCCTGCAGTCTTGACGATATTTCCTTGAAAACTTTCTCTAAACGACGCTCTCCCTTCATCCTGTCTTTTTCGATGAATACTTCATGTAACGCGAAGTCAAAACCGCTTCTCACGTATAAGAAGTAGTCTTCCGGGAAAACCACGAGATAAGAGGGCTGCGCAGTGCCTGTATAATAATACACATCGCGGGAATAAAAAAGCAGGGCAGCACACAGCCTCTCTGCTCTTATCCTTTCCTGTAAAGACGTAATCCGGTTCTTACGCGCCATTTCTGAAATCTGTTACGGCAGATGCCGTTAAATGGTTGAGTAGTTGAGTGGTAAGCGGTTGTCACGGGTTCGTGCGCACCAAGCTATTTATCCGCCTCTTCCAGCTTAAATATGTCGGATAAAGGAAGGGCAAACCCGACTTCAGGCTGATACCGAAGATATGTAGGGATGGGGTAGCGGATACCGGTCCTGTGGGTTTTTTCAAGACCGTCCACGAGTCCTGTCAATTGGGCGCCCGGGATGGCCATCACCACTTCATCATCCTGACATCCGGCCCACACCCTGTCCCCGTTACCGGGGATCACCACTTTGGCAGTATTATCCAGATACGCGCCTATGATACCCTCGGTGCAAGAAGCCGCCCTTCCCGAGAAACTGCTTTCAATCGGCTTCCCCAGGTGGTGTGTTACACCATGGATCAGCCGCATCATCTGAGCCGGGTTCACGTAGATGAGGATAACGTCGGGTTTAACCTTTGTCCTTTCCAGGGGAGAATAAACCACGATGGGGTCATGATCCATCTCAAGGGTGCGGAATCCTGCCAGCACCTCCGCGGCAGCCTTTTCGTCGGATGCGTACTGCATCCGGGTAAGGAAACGGACAGGTCCCTCTGGATCCGTGACCCTCTCCCAGCCGTATGTGTGAGCTGCAATGCCACACCCCACATCCTCACCGGTAAAGGCCACGGTCCATCCATAACGTCTTGCCATGGCAGACCCCTGACACGGCGCCATCTTGACACCCAGGTCCCGGAGCGGTCTTCTTACCTTCTGCGGGATGTCATCTTCCTTTTCCAGGAACTTCACGGCCACCGGAAAGGTGGACGGATTCACCAGATTTCTCAATTTTTCCCCTAACCGAATCCATTTTTCCATCGAGATGCCTCCTGTTTTCATGTCTGCATTAAAGGGTTAAGGGCTCGCTCAAAAATAACTTCGCAGAATTGACGCTCAGATTTGGGTCAGATTTGGTCGCCGCGATTGAGTGAAGCCACAGGAATAGTGAACTATTTCGAGGACTTCACGATTGAGCGGCGACCGAAGATGGCCCGAAGCTGTGATGGGAAAATGTGAAGTTATTTTTTTAGCGAGCCCTAAGTCCATACGTTAATGCCATATTCCCTTGCCAGATTTTCATTATAACCGGCCTTCCTGCCCACGCAATTGTCCCGGGGGCACAATTGACAGTTATAAAAAGTGACCTCTGTGGGAAAAAAGATGCCTGATACGGATTTCCTCGGGATCATGAGGCAGCTATCGTTCAACCTCACACCGATGGAGCGCTCTACCCCTTCAAATAACAGGAAAAGCTGCTTCTGCTCCTCAATCGGCCAGTCCGCTAATGACCCGGGACTCATAAACGACAGGCTCTCGAAAGCAAACCTGGACCGCAGCTCATGATCCAGATATTTCCTGGCCTTGACCAGGGCGATATTTCCTATGGTATCCAGATAATACTGCTCCAGCAGGTCATCAGTCGCCTTACAACGGTCTTCCAGGCCAGCCCCGATCGTTACCACATAGGGAAATACACGCCCCACCTTGTCAAGGTTCTTCCGCATGACCCTGCTCACAAAACGGACTCCGTCAATGATGACGGCATCTTTTAGTTTCTCATCTACATACCTGACCTCGTAGGCTGCCTTCGCACTAATAAGTGTTTCAGCGATCTCGAAGATGGATTGAAAATCGTCCCAGTTCCCCGTCTTGTTCACGAGAAGCTTTTCACCGATCTCCTCAGGGTTGAGATGTATGGGTATCCGTTCAAGTATTTCCATGGCTCAATAATAGCGCCTCGCCAAATGCCTCTATTTCTTTTCAGACTTTTTGGGTGCTGACTCCGGGATCTTGTCCGGTAGAACGGAGCATTCTCCGTCTGCGTCGAGATAGGGAATGGATTTCAGGAACATCCCGATTTTTCCGCTTTCACCAATCCGCCATAACCGCCCGGTGGCCGTATCGAGCATGAATTGATCCTTGCCGGACCCGGATATCTGTCCAAAGACAAATCTGCCGTTTTCAGAGGATAGAATTTCATGTTGTGGCTCTGGCTGTTTCTGTGCCGAGCCTATACCCAGCGGCTGAGCATAAACACCCCCAACCCCAAGCAGTAGCACTAAAAACACTGGCATAACCATAATAACCATTTTGAGGTTTCGAGCCATGCTTCCACCCTCCTTTCTTTCTCGGACAGCCTCCTCGGTTTTCTCACTCGGTGTTTATCCGATGCTCAGGTGTTTGCGCAGAGGCAGGTATCCGATCAAAGCGGCCGCGGCAAAGGCTGCCCCTGCTAAGAAGGTGGCAGGTGGACCGAAGAGATCCCACAACCACCCTGCTATCAGACTTGCCACCAGAATGGCAATACCGCTCGCCATGCTGAAAATACCAAAGGCCGTGCCTCTCAGATTCTCATGAGCGGTATCTGCAACCATAGCTGCAAGCAGCCCCTGGGTCAAGCCCATATGCAGCCCCCAGAGTGCAGTGCCGATTGCAACCTCCCAGCCGGTTTTTGCCGTGGCAAGTGACAGATCAGCGGCCACCAGGACGGCCAGCCCTGCGGCCAACAGTCCTGTTCGGCCGAGGCGGTCTGACAGCAGGCCGACGGGATACGCGGTCAGGGAATAAACAACATTCATGAGAACAAGCATGATGGGGATCATAGTTACAGCCACGCCAACGCTTTCTGCCCGCAGCAGTAAAAAAGCCTCGCTGAAGCGCGCGAAGGTGAACAGCGAGCCAAATGCCACGACCATCCAGTAGGAATCCCCGAGCGCCATTATGTCACGAATACGTATGGGTTGCCGCGAAGAATGTGTTGACGGATGATCCGGTTCCTTGACTGCAAAGGCGAGGATGGATACGGAGAGCAAACCCGGCAATACCGCAGCCCAGAACACGCTCCTGAAATCCCCTGCAGTTGCAATCATAAGGACCATTGCCAGCAGAGGGCCTACAAATGCTCCCACGGTATCAAGGGATTGCCGGAGGCCGTAGGCCGCTCCCCGGAAATCGGGATGCGTAACTTCGGCGATCAGAGCGTCACGGGGTGCCCCCCGCACGCCTTTTCCAATGCGGTCCAGAAATCGTGCGGCAAAAACGAGGCCCACGCCCGTAGCCACAGCGAATAACGGCTTGGTTAATGTGCCAAGGGCATAGCCTGCAAAGGCCAACGCCTTACGTTTCCCGAGCCAATCGCTTAAGGCCCCGGAAAAGGTCCTGGTGATCAATGCGGTTGCCTCGGCAACACCCTCTATCAAACCCACAAACATTGCGCTCGAACCCAGGACCGACACCAGGAACACGGGCAGGAGGCTATGGATCATCTCGGAAGAAACATCCATGAACATACTCACGAACCCTAACGCCCATACGGTCTGCGGGATGCCCCTTGACCAGTTCTTTGTTCCCCTCACCTTCTGCGATTCCATAGCCCTAAATCCTCTTCCAACCGCAAATCCCGGGCCTTGCGCGTGAAATCATTAACTGTGCGGATATCAAATATCATAATGAATCGTCAAGCTCGCCGTTCAGAAATGCCGCGATGCGATCGAATGCCCGCGGGTCCTGGATAAAAAAGAGATGTCCGCCTTCGAACAGCTCCAGACGCGCCCCCGGGATCTGTTTCTGCATCATTTCGAGATTGATGGGTTTCGCAATGCCATCATAACGGCCACCGCAGATATACACGGGGAGATGCATGTTGGGAAGCCGGTCGTAAGTGTCATGCCCTACGCGCGCTTCAAGCTGTCTCCGAGCACCGATCTGGCGGCCGGGCTCATCGGCGCCTACTTGAAGTTCCGCCAATATAAAATCGACCAAATCCTGGAATTCTCTCGGGTGAGCGGCCTGCCATTCCTCATTTCTTCGAGTGTCTGAGATTGTCACAAGCCTGCGTGCCCGCTCCTCTAAGGAAAGATCGGCAAGTTCATGCAGGGGATACGATGCCCCGCCTGGACCGCCACTGCTGGTGCATGCCAGGACCAGCCGTTCGGCCCGGTGGGGATAGCGCAGCACAAACTCCTGGGCAACCATGCCCCCGAAAGAGATCCCCATGACGAGGCAGCGCTCCCACCCTACCGCATCCATTAAGCTGTCGTCGTCGGCTGCATAATCCGCCATGGTGTAACGCGTATCAGGGCGTGAGGTACGGCCGAGACCGCGCTGGTCATAAGCCAAAATCTCGAAGTGATCGGCGATGGGCATATTGAAGATATTAAGGGAGCGGCGTAAATCTCCTCCTGTGCCACTGATGCTGAGGAGACGCGGACCCGTCCCCCGTATCTCGTAGTACACCTCGATATCGCGAACCGTAACAAATGGCATGGCTAATCCTCATCAGAGTTCGTATCTCCGCCGTGCTTCTCTTGCAGCCATAAAGCAGTCATCCCACCCCACGTATAAATGAACCGAATCATGACGCCATGCCCCTGAAACGCTCTGTTTTCATCTGTAATTCCTGTATGTTAAAGGATCTATTTACTTACTGATGGACGTCCCTAAAATCCTAAATTTGGGCGTAGCGCATATGTTTACGTGCGCGCTCATATTGCCGCTCGTAAAATACGAGCGCGCACGTATTTTACGAGCGTTGCACACTCCCGAATTATGTATATTATGCCAGTGTCATCAAGCCTTTGGCTTGGTCCGACCCAATTCAAAATTCAATCGGCGGTGCTCATTTGTGACATCCCTTCTTTGATGCCACGCCCATTTTATGGAGCATCACTAAATCCTCATCCAAGCCGTGCCGCAGGAGGTCCATACGAGGCGATAAAGATACCAAGCGCTCTGCAGAGACGCGTGCCAGGCGAAAGGGAAATATACTTGGGCCATCGAGTAAGTCTTTAATGGCGGCGGAACCGTTTGCGCGGGAGCGTAAAGACGCCTCCACCAGCCAGGAGATGAGTCTGTGGTCTTGAATCGAATAGCGATTACCCTGGGCGTATACGCCTTTATCGTCAGTCTCCTTCAGAACGTTCCAGTCGATGAATGACCTTAAGACACGCCTGGCTGCACGAGCGGCGGTTTCGCGCTCTCCGTATTGTTCTTTAACCCTACGCTGAACATGGGCTGCCGCAGCCGTTCCCTGAAGTCGCAGCAGACGACCGGTGTGCGCGGCGACCGCACCCCAGAACGGATAAACGGCCAATGCCATTCCCCAGTGAACGGCAATGCGTTCTTTTCGAGGCAGACCCTGATGTAACTGTAAGCCTTCATCGCGGAGCGCTTCCAGGCCGCGGGGTACTGTGAACCATATCTTCATCAGGATGGTGATGATCTTCTCCCGATTGCCCCGGATGGCTTGACCGCCGACGGAGACCTTATCCTTCAGCAGTTCCTGGAGAGAATCATTGACTGCGGCTTTATCGTTTCCGGCCAATACCAGGTTGGTTGTCTGTTCAAGCCATTCAAGACGGATACGTTGGCTGAACCCGATTTGGCTTGCCCGTCCGTTCATGCGCCCCCCTTTTCGATTTGAACGAGAGGGACGACGACCTCTTCCAGGGAAATACCACCGTGTCCGACAAGGCGTTCTGTTTCACGAACAAATGCCGATCGGCCTGGTGCAATCAAGGGCAGATAGTTTTCCGGCAGGCCGACCGTGGGCCATTCCAGAGCATCCGGAAAGCGATCCTTGATTTGAGCACGAAGGATGGAATCGGAATAAATCCGGACGCGCTCACCGCGCAAATCCGCAACCGCTCCTTCACCAGGACGACCGCATCCGACAGCCTCCACATTTCCGTGGTCCGATGTCAGGTAGATACGGTATCCGTTGTTTAAAAGCAGGTCTATGAGATTCGTCATGAACGGCTGTAAAGCCCATTGTCGAATCTGGTTATGCATCCCCATGGCACCGAGCTCCATGCCGTGCATGATCTTATCCACCTTGTCTATAATCAGACCGGCAACCCGTATCTTTGGGTTTGTAATCAGCTCTTCCATGTTGTTAAGGGAGCCGTCGCCTAATCCCTTAGCGTATATGACTTCATGTTGCGAAAGGCCCTGGTCTGCCCAGAATTGCGTCCATAGGGCGGATTCCTTATTTGTAGTATGGATACTGTTAGGATAGTAAATAGGCAGTCTGCCGGCAAAGGCGGCTTGGCGTGAGACGGATGTGATTGTCGGTATCCAGGCGAAGACCGCGTTTTCGCGGAATCGGTATCTTTGGTGTTGTTTAGTAAGCGCCTTGCGTATGACGATCCACTGATCGAGCGAAAGCCCATCCACCAAAATGAATGCGACCCTGTTTCCCTTGGCATTACCGATGTATCGGGCGAGGAATCGGGGAATGTGGTGAAGCATGACCGGGGGTATCGGCGGCAGATTAAACAGTCCTGCGTATCGCTTTTTCAGCCAGGTCACAAACACGGCGTCAATTTTGGTTTGTAGAGATTGGATCCTCTGATGGGCCGGTTCGGGCAACCCCGCATCTGGTTCCAAAAAAAGCGCCATAAGCTCAGCCCAGGTTTTGGCAAAGTGAAACCAGTCATCATGCCGTGTATCCTCTTTCGGGATGGTGGACGCTATATTGTCAAGCAGGCCATTCACGCGACGCGTTCGGTCTGCCTGCTCATCGGTACGGATGCCAATGGCGAGCCAGGTTTTGGACAGAGAATCGGCTCGCTCATGGGAAACGGCTTGAAGCAGCCCTTCAAGGAACAGATTGTCGATGTAGACACGGATATCATCGTGGTCGAAAGGTAAGTCCGAGGGGCCCGAAAATTCAAGCCCATAGGCTTCATTTTTATCGCTGATCTCTAAACCATCGTTTTTTGCCGACCGGTCGAGAAAAATGGGCCAGCGTTCCTGAAGGAAGGCGAAAAACGTTTCTCGGTCAGGGATAATGGAATCGAGCGGCCACCCTTCAAAGCCGTCGTTCTGTCGAAGGACCTGGATGAAACGTTCATCCAGAATCGTCGGGATACGCTGTTCACGGTAATGGCGACGCAGTAGCACGCGAAGCAGATCAGATGGCTTTCTGATCAGTTCAGGCGCGATCTCGAACACATGTCGCAGAACGAACTCTTTTGTAGCGTTGTCGCCCAAGACGCCGGGTGCATGTCGTTTTTGGGAATCAAAAAGCGCTTCAAGATCTCCGCGGTCCAAGGCGGCTATCACTGGATAGCTCAAGTTTGGGAATATCTCTCCAAGGTTGAAAGATAACCGGCGACCAGCTTGGAGCAGATCGTACGGCAAAGAACCAAGATCGCTGGCTCCTGAGCGAAGTGCGACGACCAGATCCGTCTGCTCTCCCTTGTCCCAGCGGGAACGGAACTTGGTTTCATAGGCATAGCGGAAGGCAACGTGATCCTCGAATGGGATCAGTTCAAATCCCCGCTCGCGTATCCCTTCAAGAATCCCTTCTTCCAGTAGAAGCCCATCTGGATCTGCAACTAGTGTCAGACGAGCCACATTTGGAGTGAACTCCTTGAGAATCTGGTCGCGCCAGCTACTCATGGGCACCTCCTTTCACGTGGATAACGATAAGAGGCACCATTTCAGGATACACTTGGGCTTTACGCTTAAGATCCTCGTTCCACGTCTGCTCTTCCTGCCGCAGGAGGTTCAACCGATGGTCGCGGACCCGGGGAAGGCCGACTCGTTCGATAACCCTACGCCTGGCAACGAAGGCATATTCCCCTTTTTCTCTTTCTCGGGTCAGACGCGACCGGTGTTCTTGAACAAGCTCATCATAGATGGTTCGCCCTTGCTCTTCTGCAATCCCTGCCAGCCTATCGAAGGCTTCCTTGGATTCATCCATTTCAAGATGCGTCCGGACATTAGGCATCACACCCAGAAGCTTGTCCCAGAGATGCCTGGCGGTTGGCGCAAACACCTTCCCTCCATCAGCTATGAACAGAGGCATGATCCGGTGGCGATTCCATTCCATCGTTGTGATGCCGATCCGCCAGAGAGACCATAGGCCCGTAACTTCGTTGGTGATCCCTGGGATTGTGACAACGGAGATCGGCTGTCCTGGAACAAATCGAGGCAATCTCATGGCCAGCCCTCGAATCCTGGAATCCTCCAATGTCAAGTGACGGGCTGTGGGGGATTGGTCGGCCTCCTTGCCGCTGAAGACGACATTGGCAATTGTTTCACCGTCCGGCCACGTCAAATACCAGGTTCGTCGCTTCCGCTCAGCTTTGCCTCCGTAAGCGTTCAGATAACTCACCGTCATCCGTTCAACCCAGTGTGGTAAGGGGTGGGTCATAAGTCGTTGGGCTTCAGATGGTTCCAGGTCCTCTGTGGCTCCCAGGACAGATGAACTCGCCTTGGCATCCCGGGCCTGCCCCTGCAAATGAGCGATGACCTTGTCTACAGAGGTGTCGATCTCATCCGGATTGAGGATGGCTTCCACATGTAAGTCATCAAAGATCTGTCCAGCCTGGGCCGAATCGAGTACGTCCCCGGTCTTGTCTATACCGAACTCCTCGAAGATAATCGCAAGCTTCTCCTCCAGCACTTCCCGGACACGGTGTTCGACCGAAGCCTCAAAAACGAAATTAATGGCGCGCACCACATGGTTTTGGCCGATACGATCCACCCGTCCAATGCGCTGTTCAAGCCGCATGGGGTTCCAGGGGATGTCGTAATTGATCACCACGTGGCAGAATTGTAAATTCAGACCCTCGCCGCCTGCATTGGTGGAGATGAGAATGCGCGCCTCCCCTGCAAAGGTATCCTGGGCCTTTTTGCGCTCATCCATGTCCATGGAGCCGTTGAGACAGGCAACCGGAAAGCCACGCTCAACCAGGAACTGCTGCAGCATCTGCTGAGTCGGCACAAACTCGGTGAATACCAGAACTTTCAGTTCAGGGTCGTTTTCATCGGCCTGCAGACGATAGAGCCAATCGAGCAGGCCTCTGCCTTGGCATCCGCACACGCCTGTTCACAGCGGGGGCGGCATCAAGAAGCAGCTTTACCTCGGCACGTTCGTTTTTAAGCGCTTTCAGTCGAGTGGTTAGAAGCGTTTCGACTTGCTCCTGACCGTCGAGATCAGCCCACTCCTCATTGGAGTACATGGGAAATAGACTCAGTTGCTCCTGCGGTGTTTCGAGCGCCTCCAACCTACGTTCCAGCGTAGTACGGATGGCACTCGTGCTGGAAACTACCAGACGCTGCATCAATATCATGAGGAATCCGATGTAGCTGCGTTTCTCGCGCTTGGCCTGGTTGTAACCTTCCCGCACATACTCTGTGACCGCATCGTAGAGCTGCCGCTGGTCCTGATGCGTCTCTCCCCAAGAGACAGCAGCAAGCTCGGTATTCCGCGGTTTGAAGAGCGGTTTGCCCTCGGCGGTAATGGCACGGCGTTTTTCAGTCCGGATCACATAGGGTTGAACTCGGTCCCGCGTGACGCTGCCCACATCAGGAAACGCCTGGGTATCGATCAAAGAGGCCAGCCTATGGAAAGCATCGGTCTTACCCTGGTGCGGGGTTGCCGACAGCAGCAGGAGATATGGTGCGGCCTCGGAGAGCCCTTGACCCAGCTTGAACCGGGCCACCTGGTCGGTACTTCCGCCGAGCCGGTGGGCTTCATCCACAACGATTAGATCCCAGCCGGCAGTGATCAGGTCCTCAAAACGTTCCTGGTTGTATTCGGCCATCTGCTTGTCCGACCATCCGCGACGACTTTCCAGCGGCTTGACAGAATCCATTGGGCAGACTACCTGCGGATGGCTCTGCCAGATGTTGTCCTCTTTGGCGATGCGCCGATAGGCTGAAAAATCGCTGGGGATGAGAAGCCGGAAGTCCTCGTTGAAGTGGGTACGCATCTCGGCCACCCATTGGGTCACCAGGCCCTTTGGAGCGACAACCAATGTTCGCTTTGCCAGTCCCCGCAGCTTGAGCTCACGCAAAATAAGTCCGGCCTCGATGGTCTTCCCCAGGCCTACCTCATCTGCCAGCAAATAACGCACACGGTCACCTGCAATGGCGCGGGACAGGGCCCGGATTTGGTGTGGCAGTGGAATGACAGATGATTCAATTGGCGCAAGTAGCATATCCTGGGTCAGGGCATCGGCTACCCTGGCCGCAGCGGCAACGTAGGTGATCCCAGCCGGTGTGCCGGTTGCTGCGGCATCATCAAGCGGCTTAAGATTGGCTGCCGGAATACGCACCACCGAGTCCGAACCGGGCAGCCAGACGCGGCAGGTCGTCTCGCCCCAAAGCGTCTGGGACTCGATGACCTTGCAGATACAGTCATGAATTGTGCTGTATTGCCAGATACTTTCGACCCCCATGATCAGTCTGTCCCATTAATTCGTTTCATATTCTTCTCGTAAAATAGTAACGATAAATCGGTTCCCATCATGATCGTCCACAAAATCAATGTCCGGGTATTCTTTCAAGGCCCGGATGATGCCACTGCCGATGCCGCGGTATGGTAGAATTTTTGTGGCATAGGATGCCAAAATCTGATTGCGGATATTTGAGTTTCCCATTTTGATATTCTCAATCGTCAGGTTATTTGGGAGATGTCCAGGACTAATGATTTCTACGCGGTCAGAAAAAACCAATATTCTTACAGGCGCAGAAACAAAGTAGTCCCGGTGAATCAAGGCATTGGCAATCAGCTCTTCCAGAGCGATCCTTGGAATTTCCGGTTCACCTGGAGCATTAACGCCTTGATCCCCTTGGACGTGCCGGATATTGCCAAGAACAAAACCTATGCTTTTTTGAAAAACATCCGCAATTTTCCCAGTAATATCCTGGCTGTCGATATAATTGGTCTCATGGATTTCCTTGCCGAGAAATGCGATTGCTTTGGTGATGAACACAGGCAGTCTGAGACTGGGATTCCTGGCAAACAGCAAAGCTCCGCTGACATTAAAAATGCCATTCGCCATCAGGTTCATGTTTTGCAGCAAAACCCGCAGTGGCAAATCTTGGTCATCTAATGATTCGCTGAAATTCCTTTCAAAAAAAGCTTTGAAGTAGTCTGTATCCAAGTCTGCAATATTCAGTCCCGGCACAGGGATTTCATCTCCATGTATCAATCCAGCGCTTTGATAAAGCCGCTGAATCTCTTCTCTGGACGTTGCCTTACGTTTGTCTCCGGCACTTTTGACCCAAATAACGCCGTTCTTGTCCATATAAGGCTTGCTGACGCCGTTCGGCACAGCAATCCGCATAACCAGCCCATCTGGCGTGGTTATATTTTCGGTTTGCGGATTAATGGGCGGTCTAACCTGTTGGGAAGCTGCATTGGATATAAGATTATTCAGCCGCCCCATATCTTCCCTTGTCAATCCGGCAAATGTACCATCCTTGCTCACACCGATGAATATGGCGCCTCCCCCTGAATTACTAAACGCCACCATTTCCTGGGCCAGAGAAGTCTCGTTGGTAACATTGGCCTTAAACTGATGTTTGCTGTCCTCGTCCCTACCGATGATTTCTATAAGCTCTGTGGTTTCCATATCTCGTATCTCCTCTTGCGTTGCCGGAATGCTTCCTCGCCCCCCTCCATGATGTCAACGATCTCCTGTTGCAGTTTCTGACAGTCAATACTGCCGCTTGTCACATGAACCACGTCATCGGAATAGGAGCAGGAAACGATCTGTTCCGCATCACCGAGTACCGGGAAGTTGGCGTTATGGGTGGCGAATATGAATTGCGTCTTAGGCTTAAGACTGCGGACGAGCTTGATCACATCCTCGTAAATAGTCTGGTTATCCAGGTCATCTTCCGGCTGGTCGATGATAAAAACATCGTTTTCTTGTTGACTCAAGACGAACAAGATCAACGCTGATGCCCGTTGCCCTAAGGAGTGGTGCTTCAGTTCCTTGCCGCGATACTCGATGCTAAAGCGGTTGGGAACCTGCCATGTCAAAAATGCAGAAAGATTTTCTGTAAAATACTCTTCAAAGACTTGAGCTGAAACGCCGACTTCTGTCTTGACTTTATCAAAATCCTTGTACATGGTTCCGAAATCGGAAAACGCTTTAACCACCGATGAAAAAGTCGTCTCCCGGATACGGCTGCCTCGGAAAATGTCCTTCATAAACGCGACAAAAGTGGCCTTATCCCCCTTGAATTCAGTTTTGATTTCAAGAGAAGAATGGCTATTGTTGACCTTGTCCAGCTCGGTTTGGATTTCCTTGTATTCCTCGAGCCAGAGATCATTGAGCAGGGCAATTTCACTTAAAAGTTCCTGTTTCAGGCTCTTATGAATAGATTCCTGCTTATCAAGAGACTTAAGCATTTGGCTTGCCTGATCCACGGTCTTCCGAAGCTGACGGAATTCATCCGGACGAATGGCCTGCGCGCCGGTCTGCCGTAATTGCTCGGACAATCTTCTTTCGATTTCGGCGAATTCTTCTTTAAGACTTTCCCTAAGTTTCTCAAATTCTCCGGCTTTTTCCTTTAACTCGGTCAGTACCTGGTTGCCGTCTGAAAGCACTTTTTTGATTTGGCCGAAGGATGCGATCAGTTTGTCGTAAAGGGTAAAAAAGCCCTCAAAAAAATCCTTGTTTTGCTTTGAAGTATAAACACGCTGGTTTTTCAGATCGTCCTCGTGCTGATTGATAAACTCTTCAATGCCTGACAAATAGGATTGGACAAAAGAAACGACCTTAGAGCACTTTCTGGAATCTGCGTCGAAATCCACCTGTTTTTGCAGTTTTTCTTCAACCCCGTGATTTTTGTAAAACTTCAACCTGAATTCTGCATCCCGTCTTTTGTCTTCATATTCCTTTTTCTTTTCTCCCATATTTGAGAGTTTCTTCAATTGGTTAACGAGTTCAGAGACTTTTTGGCGTTGATCGTCGATACGTGAGCGAATCTTGGCCAGTTTCTCCCCGACCAATTTTTCCACGAGATCCTTCTCAAAGCCCTCGCCGGTGGCGGAAAGGTCTTTCTGGCCGAAATAGATGGGCTTGTGCAGAATGGTTTCCCGGATTGATATACCGGGCTGGAGCACGCCGTCTATGTACACATCAGGCATTTCCTTGTTGATGCGCCTGATTTCATAACGCTGTCCCCGCCGGTCAACGGCCAGGACCGTTATCTTACCGCCGCTTCCCAGAGCATAGTCCACTAGACGCATTTTGTAGTCGGTATCCAGCGCCTTTTCTCCAAAGGGAATATCGAAAACATAGCGTACAGTCTCCAGGATTGATGATTTTCCACTGCCCCTGATTCCAATCAATGTATTCAGTTCCGGGGAAAGGCGGATCATCTTGCCATCCAGTACGCCTCCGTCAAAAGACACGCTCAGGATGTGTGAGTGTTTATGTTTTTCGAGTTCGGCGGTAATGCGGTTCACATGATCCAGGAAGGCATACTTGACTGCCCCAAAGGTAAAATCGCCGATCTTAAGGTAACAGGGCTTCCCTTGCCCGATCTGGTCGATTGCTTTGCAGTCTGAGCCTTCGATTTCTGCAGGATAGACATTTCCAAGCCATGCTTGCACTTTCACCCGGCATTTACGATCAGACACATCATGGGTTCTGACTTTTTGGAATGCCAAAGCTCTCCTGATGAAAAATTCATCTTTACCCATTTCCTGAAGACGGCCACCGTCCAGCTCATGCCACAGCCCGCTTTTGTCTTCTACATGGGCAAAAATCAGGAAAAAATCCCTGTGATACCCTTCAAGCTTCTTGATGGTTTCGATCAATCCAAAAGAACTGCGGCCATTTTCATTTTCGTATTGCTCCGGTGTCTTGCCTTCAAAGATAACATTCAAAAATTGGTTGATATAATCCTGCCCGTTTTCGAACCATTGATCACTAAACACGATAAGAGTGTGAATCCCGTTGGCTCCGTCATTCACTGAGAGCTCAACACCTGGAAGCAGAAAAATCTGCTTCTTATTTGCAGTCTTACGTAAAGCCTTGAACTCATCAAAATCGAACTTGTTGTGGTTTGTAATAACACCTACAGCAATACCTGCCTTTTCCAGCTCATCTATGTAATTCGAGAAATAATAATCTTCATCGCCGCTGTAAGAGAATTCTTTGTCCGCCCGCGTGTGGAGATGGAAATCAGCCCGCAGCCATCGGCTACCGTGGGCAAAAATACTGTTATCATCAATTGCCATTATTCGCCTCCCATTCTTGTTAACGCCTGATCATACCACATTAGAAGTTTGGGGTCTTCCTGGAGAATCTTTTCCGGAATCTTACGGGCCACGGCGATGATGGTGGCGTAGTCGCGCTCCTGCCAGGCCTTCTTGAATCCGGATCGAACCGCTTCCAGGCGGAACACCTTGAGGCGTTTCTGCTTGGATTCACGGTATTCCTCGAACTCGCGCATCAGGGCCCGTTCGCGCAGTTTTTCCAGGTCGCCGGCCCTATTTGGATCGGGCACGTACCAACGATCCTTGCCTTTAGCACTGAGCGCCGGGTCGTCCTTGGCGAGGTTGCGCAGCTCCTTGAAATTCGAGGAGAGGTAACTGTGAATTTGACTGGGAACCTCGCCCTTGCCGTCGTAGAGTAAAAAGTTTTCTTTAAGCAACTCAGATAGTTCCAGGGGTTTTTCGTGTTTTTGCCAACCGCCGATCTCCTTTAGGAATTGCGGATGGATCTCCTGGAAAGTCTGCGGCTTCTTGGTGAGCTGCTGCTTGAGCCACTGAATTGAGGACGCTTCGTCTGTGACGAAAAGCTGAAGCTGCAAGATTTCCTTGACCGTCATCCGTTTCTTGTCGTACTCGGCCGCTTGGTCGGGCAGGAAATACATACCGTCACGTGGTGGGAAGCGTTGTTCCAGTCCCGCGTAGAATTCCGCGGCGGCCAAAGGAACTGTCACACCCCGCTGGACGTGAAATGCCACCATGCGGTCAAAGAGCAGGTAGTTCTGGCGCTCGGCGATGACCTCGGCCTTGCCATCCTTGGAAACGAAAACCGGGAGCTGTTTTAGGTGTGTGCGAACGAAATCCCAAACGCCGTCTTCGGTTCCTGCAACCAGCTTGAACCGGTCTTCAAGACCACCGTTGGGTTTGTAGGCAGAGATGACCAGGTCTTGTTTAACTGCGCCTCCACTTGTCATCTGCTGCATTGTCATTTGTTTCTTATCAAGCGTTCTTACATCAGCAACTACAAAACCGGCCCTCTGCAAAGCTTCTTGGATTGAATTCCATACACTGTTCTTTGAATTATGAAACTCTACGGTCATCCATCTCCCTGGCTTCAGTTGCTTAAAATAAGATATAAAGCATCGTGTCATTAGCTCCTGATAGTCAGCAAGTGCCTTTCGTTGAGTGTTGCTAACAACCGCCTCTGGGCCATTGTTTTCATAAACGCGGAGCCAATTCTCCCATAAGAAATTCAAATCGGAATACATAATGTTTCCGCCGAATGGGGGGTCCGTGAAAATGTAGTCCGCTGAATTTGGCGTAATGAATGTATTACTTGCGGATTCGGTGCCGGACCAGCAAAAAGGCAAATTAGAATTGGTAAAGAAGGTTTTCGTCATTCGTTTTACTTTGCCCTGAAGCGCATATCCGGGACTCACTTCTGTAACAAACGGCGCAACATATAATGTGCCTTTAAGATACCGATTCACTTGTGAAAATGACGCTTCTAAGTAACGATTAAGCCGTGTAAAACCGAGGCCAACGCTTTGGAGCCAGAACATTAGGCTTAGGCGTTGTTTGCTTTTTTGGCATTTATTCCAAAGTAAATATAGGGCTGCTAATGTTCGCTCAGTATAAAAGTGGTGCGTGTGAGTTAGCCCGATGTCATCATTTCGACGCGCTTCATCACCTTCCGGCATTCGTGCAGTCTTGTAGCCTACAACCGTAGATTTGGTCGATATCTGACTTAGCACCTTCCAATCGTTCTCGTCAGGCTTCTTTTCATACTTTTTCGCACCGGCTGAGTAGTTGATCAATACGGGCGCTATCTTAACCTGCTTAATCGTTTTCTTTAGAAACTGGTCGAAAATGGTTGTAAAAGCTCGTTCCCAACTCCGAAGAGGAGACTTGGCGCTACAGGCTGGGCATAGAATAGGATCTGCTTTTCCCAATCTGTATCTTGTTTCTTGATCTACTGCCAATTCCCAATAAGTATCTTCATGGCCACACTCTGCGCAACGAATTATCTCGCTCCAGACAACATAGTTGATCCTACCTTTGGTTTTGCCATCCGTATGGAGCGTATCATACATCCAGCCGCATTCGTCCTCAACTTCCTTCAAAATTCGCTTTGCTTCACGCTCGAAAGCATTCACATCCACAGGCGTGTTGTAGTTGTAGGCGATGAACGTGGCCGCAGGAGAAAGGTCGTTTAGCACCGCGCGGCGCGACCCTAGTTTCGAGAAGGGCTTCCTAACCGTTTTTCCATTCTCGTCTGTCTCCTGCTGATAAATCGTTCCGTCCTTGTCCACTCTATAACCCAAGGATTCTACTGTCGGTTTATCTCCACAAAGTTGAGCCGCAACACCTGTCATGCCCGTGCCGCAGAATCCATCGAAAACCACATCTCCCGGCTCAGTGTAATGTAATATATACCTCATAATGGCTTTGTGAGGCACCTTGGTGTGATAAGAGTGCGCGTTGTAGATCGGATCATTTTTCCCCTCACTCACATCCGCCGCAAAGGGTTCCCGCCTGTAAAAATCTGTATCGGGATCATAGATTTTGCCATAGTGCTTGATGAAATCCTCAATGAATGGGTTCGGGCAAGCCGTGTAATACGGCGGATCGGACAGGGCCAAAATGTCCCCGTCCTCGCCAATTGGGAACCCCTCGATCTTGCGGAACTCCGGGTCCTTGAGCTTCTCCCGCAGCTTTTCCAGGAAATACTCCCGGCGCGCCTCATCATTGGGGAAGGTCATACCAAGACATTCGACCGGTTTGTTCTTCTTTTCCTGAAGCCGTTCTTCATAGGATTTCTCAAACATATCTATCTGATCATCGGCAAAGAGCCTTTCCGATGGCCTTGAAGTTTGTTTACATTTTGCCATTTTTTTACTCTTTCACCTGAACTTGGTCACACCACAGCCAAAATAGCAAAAACCTTAGTCACTATCTTGCTCACTGTAGTCTCCCGATTGCTGTCTCTCTTCAATCAACCGTCGTTCCCGCTCCAGCTC
>JACKQG010002095.1_pt1 | contig 26563 bp, 22 predicted proteins | sample 8237621 | NCBI WGS metagenome assembly JACKQG01 (sample SAMN15677084, study PRJNA649215) | marine metagenome | biome: marine; feature: Black Sea; material: saline water; isolation source: suspended particulate matter (SPM) from the Black Sea western gyre | collected 2013-06-09/2013-06-10 | depth... | reverse complement strand
GTCCTTTTCGTAAAGATGGGACAAATCCTTTGTCTTTTAACTCATTAAATTTTATTTTAAATTCTTCTATTGTCATTTTTTCCTATTTATTATTCTTACTAATTTACAATGATTCTGAAATCACAACTGAATAATAACATAAGATGTAGGTGCACTATTGAAAAAAGAAAAGGTTGCTCTTTATGACTACCTAATCTTATAATTGTCATATCCCGCCTTGTTTTACTTATAAGTATTTTGTTTAATTTGTAGAACTCATCAAAGATTCTTCGGTTGAATTTAATACTATTAATTTTTGATTCCAAATGTTTTGTAAAGTTTGCATTGGTGTTTTTCTCAAATATTTGAGAAAAAAATTATATAGTGTAAACTACTGGAACATCTTCCTAAATTTTCAGTTATGAACTTGAACGAATTTGATGAAAAATATCGGAAATTAGGATACAATATAATTGCAGGACTTGATGAAGCAGGTAGGGGACCATTAGCCGGTCCAGTTGTTGCATCCGCAGTAATACTGCCAGAAAATATTGAACTAGATGAAGTCAATGATTCTAAAAAGTTATCAGAGAAAAAACGCATAAAACTGTTTGACGAAATACAGGAAAAAGCACTGGCAATAGGTGTAGGAATCGTTCACGAGAGAGAAATTGAAAAGCTGAATATCCTCGGTGCTACAATTTCCGCAATGAAAAAAGCAGTAGGTCAATTGAAAATTAAACCAGAAATATTATTGATAGATGGTCCACATATTCACATTCCACATTTCAAATTTGAGAATATAATCAACGGAGATGCACAGTCGTTGAGTATTGCATCAGCGTCCATAATAGCCAAAGTAACAAGAGACAGGATTATGCAACAGTATGACAAAGTATTTCCTGAATATGGATTCTCTAGCCATAAAGGTTATGGAACAAAGAAACATTTGGATGCGATTCGAGAGTATAAAGCAACTCCGATACATCGCAAAAGTTTTAAACCGGTATCGGAACATTTACCTAACTTTAGACATTATAAGCAAACACGAGAAATTGGACAATTAGGAGAAAGATTGGCGGCATCTGGTTTGGTGAAGTTGGGATATGAAATTCTTGATATGAACTTTAATGTTCCTAAAATTGGTGAACTTGATATTGTGCATCGTGAAAATGGTGAAGTCGTAATTTCGGAAGTAAAAACACTTTTTGCAGGAAATCCCGATGTTGAACCAGCCGACAATATTGATAAGAATAAGTGGGAACGAATAATGAGAGCAACTCAAGTTTATATTGATGAAAAAGAGATAAAAGATAATGTTCGTTTTGATGTAATTTCTGTGCGAATTTCTGGCTCAAAACCGCGAATTACAAGGATAAAAAACGGATTATCAATAGAATAAAATTATGGCAACAGAAAAAAACTATAGAAGATTTTTAGGTATTCCTCAGAAATACTGGCATGAAGCTAGAGTATTGATGACTTTGATTATCATACTATTTACTGTCAAGGCAACTTTGGTTGAAGTTTATATTGTTCCAACAGGTTCAATGGAAGATACAATTTTAACTGGTGATATGTTGATTGGAAATAAATTTGTTTACGGAATGAGAACTCCAACTTGGGTTGGAATTCCATATACTCGTATAGGATTTGATATTCCTTGGTGGAGATTACCGAAATTCAAAGAAATTGAATCTGGTGATGTAACAATTTTTGAATTTCCGAGAGACCCGTTCCAAAAATATGTTAAACGGTGCATTGGAACTCCCGGTAATACTGTAGAAATTTCAATGGGAGATATTCTTGTTGATGGTGAGAAAATGGAGTTTCCCGAAGAAGGGAAATATGTAAAAGGAGCTATATTCCCACCAGAAAAGGAGCAAGTATTATTCCCTTATTTTAGTGGAAATATGGATAACATTTCGTCGTTCGTCGTTCCATACAAAGGGATGGAAATTGATTTTAGTGAAGTTACAGATTGGGTTTCTGTGATAACATTACTTGTTCAAGATGGAAATTCTGTAGTTTTAGGCGATAAGAATTTCACTGTAATCGATCCAAAAGAGGTTGGCAGAATGCACGGATTTTTGAAATATAAACTACTAAATTTGATTCGCCCCGGTTCAAAATCTGAATTGGCAAAACAAGAATATACTGACAGAAATCAGCATATACGAATATTATTATCAGAAAACAGAGCCAATAACATTTATAATCCGTGGGAGTTAACAATCACAAAAAATGATTGGGATATTGTTTACAATAATTTGAAAATTAACGGAATTTATGCAAAGGACTTGAGTAAATATAGTTTTGTTCACGATTTTTATTATTTTATGGGGGATAACAGGGATAACAGTTATGATTCAAGGTTTTGGGGGTTCGTTCCGGATAATCAAGTATTAGGGACACCATTAGTAGCTTTAGTAAATCTATTTAAATTTAAGCTTCGTTTCAAAACTATATTATAATTAAATTATAGGCCTATTATGTTTGGATTTATTGCATTTGCATTGAAATTATTGTTTGCTACTGTTCTTGGTGGAGCACTTGCTTATGTGCCCGGAAAAGCAAATGGAGATGTTAGAATATTGTATTCATCTCTCATAAGTGTTTTGTCCGCTTCTATACTTGGATTAGCTAAACAATTACCAGCAGAAAGTATTGGTATTTTTGCTGGAGCTGGAGTATTGTCAGTTTTTATTGCAGTATTATACTTATCAAAGAATTCAAATGTCGAACACAAAATATTATTTTTATTTTCCGCAAGTGTAGGAATTATTGTGGGGTGGGGATTTTTTCTACAAGCAGTTGTTCTTACTATACTAGTTTATTTTGTTGTGAGTCAAGGAGAAAAATTGCTTACCCATATTGAACCCGAAGAAATGAGTGAAACTACTGACTCGTTAGATAACATAGATCAAATCAATATAGAAAAATGAATTTAAAAACTTCTGAAGGCAAACAAGAATTTATTACTGAAAAATTGAGCACTCAATTGACAGAAGTCAGCGATAAATATGGAAAAGTATTGGTTGACGAACTCATTTCTAGATTAGAAGACACAATAAAAGATTTTAACGGTGAGATGAATATTCTATTTGAAGATTTAAAACAAAAAGAATTAAAACGCCAGAAAATGTTGGATAAAATTAAATCTGAGAAGAATTTGGTTAAAGAAGCAGAAGTTGACAAAAATAAGAATGGTCAATCTGTTTCTGAATGGGAAAAACGGTTAGAAGAAATAGAAAAAGAGGATAAGGAATAATTATGCAAAGAGCAATTTGGATTATAACTTTTTTAATGATATTATCAGGAGTTTATTATTGGTTTGTTATCCACGAGGAAGATATAATTGCATTGGATAATATCGCAGTAAGAAATGAGCTTCAGTCAGACAGCATCAATACAGTTGCTGAGTTAGAAAATAGATTAGAACTTCGATATATAGGTCATGGTAAACATTTGCAAACCATACAGAATGAGTTTAGAGAACACTATGCAAATTATACTGCTAAAGTAGATTCGATTGATATGGTTCTAGAAGGAATTAAGTTTTCTATAGAACAGTTAGATGAGAAACTGGTCAAAAAAATCAACAGAGTACAAGACGATTTAAGAAATCTCTCTGATGATTTCGATAGAAATAAAAGAAGTACAAATCGTACCCTTCGAGATCTCCAACAAGATTTGAGTACACTTGAGGATGATGTAAAGAAGATAGAACAATATATGCCTGCAATTATCGCAAAACTCAAATTAGACAAAGAATAACTATAAGTTAAATTTGTTTGATTAATTTCGAAAAGAGGGAAGAGCTAGTATTGTTCTTCCCTTATTTTTTAATAAACTAAAAAGGAAAGATATGAAGAAAAAAATTATATTTATTATAACATCCGTGCTTCTTATAATCGGGTGTTACACTCAATCTGAAACAAGCAAAATACAAGAACAAAAGTCAGATTATCCACAATCAAATGTGTTGGTTAAAACTCTACCAAACGGAATGGAAATCGCTGTAAAAGAAAATCATGATAATACATCAGTTGGATTCTATTGCTTTGTAAAAACTGGTTCAGTTAACGAAGGTCGATATTTAGGTGCAGGTATATCGCATTATCTTGAGCATGTAGTCTCGGGCGGAACCACAACTAAGCGAACCGAAGATGATTATGCTGAAGCAGGAAAAGAAATTGGAGCAATTGTTAATGCTTATACAACGCAAGATGTTACTGCTTATCACATTTTAACTGATAAAGAATATCAAGATAAAGCTTTGGAAATGCTATCGGAACAAATGCAATTTTGCGATTTTGATACAATGGAAGTTGCACGGGAAAAACAAGTTATCCTAAAAGAAATTGTTATGAGAATGACTCCGCCTCGCTCAAAAATATATCAGAGAAATTTGGAGTTAGTGTATCCGAATTCTAATAAAAAATATCCAGTAATTGGGATTCCAAAATTGTTTAGCACGATTACTAGAGACGAATTGAAAGATTATTACTATCAGCGATATGCTCCTAATAATATGGTCTTTGTTGCAGTTGGGGACTTCAATGCACAAGAAATGTTAGCTAAGGTAGAGAAAGCATTTAAAGATTTTGAGAGAGAACAATTAAATCCTGTTTATCTTCCAGAACAAGGCATAAGAAGTGGAGAAATTGAATTTGTAGAAGAATTCGAAATTCAAAATCCTAATGTCTATATTACATCAATTTTACCGTCAGCAGATTACGAGGATGTAACAGCTCTTCAAACAGCTTTAGAAATTTTGTTTTCCAATAGGCAATCTCCAATTAAGTACAAACTCACTGAAGAATTGAAACTTGTAAATTATATCTATGCGTATATTGATTCTAATCCGGGTTCACCAGAAAGTGTTATCAATATTGGCTTTGAAGCAAAAGATGTTACAAAATTAAATGAAATAATTAGAATAATTGATGCAGAGTTAGAAAAATACAGTACTTCTGGTATTGAGCAAAGTGCAATCCTAAATATATTAAATCAGAAGAAAGCACAAAAATTGCTTTCAACTCCAAGCGTTGACGATGATTGTAATAACATTGGTTGGAACATGATATTGTACGGTATTGCAGACACTTATGAAATGAATATGAAACAATTGGAAGAAATAAATCCTCAAGATTTATATAAAGCTATTTCTAATTATCTTTTACCAAAAAATAGAGTTATTTTATTTGCAGTTCCAATTGGTTCGGATGATGAGATAAAGCAAAGCAATTCAGTTTTTACAGAGAAACAATCTGCAGATAAAATTCAATTGGACGACAATCTAACATTAATTTATAAACCGAATAACCAAAAGCCAATAATTACAGGGGGATTCTATCTTCCAATTTCATCTAATTATGAAACTTCAGAAAATGTTGGTACAATTTCGTTTATGACTGATTTACTGTTGAAAGGGTCACAGAACTATCATCCACTGGATATAACAGAATGGATAGAAAATCACGCAGTAACTCTATACAATTGGGCAGATAATGATGGTACATATTTTAGATTTAAGTGTTTGAAAGATGATTATCCCGAATTGCAGAATATGATTATTGATGCAATCACAAATCCATCATTTTTAGAATCAGAAATTTCATTAGCTAAAGAACGCAAGCTAGCTCGTTACCAAAGATCGTTGAGTGATGCAGGAAGTGTACATTCAGAATTTAGAAGTTCTGTGTTGTATCCGGAAACTCGAGAAGCAGTTTCTAGAGAAGAGAAATTAAATATCATTACAAATTTGGATAGAGATGATATTATTCAGATTTATAAAGAATATTTCAATAGCGAAAAAGCGATTTTTACTTATTTTGGTGATTTGACAAATGATGAAGCTAGCAATTTTGCAGAAACAGTATTTTCAATTATTCCAAAGAATGAAATTGATGCTGTAAAGACTCCATTGCAAGTTCCAAATATGAACGAATCGTTTACTAATCAATATAGTTTTGAACAAGTAAATCTGAACTTAAATTATCCAGCTCCAAAACTAGGTGATGATGATTTCTTCGTAATGAGTGTGATTGAAACTATTCTAAAAGGTTCAAGAGGTAGAATCTTCAAAGCGGTTAGAGGTGATAATGATTTAGCGTATTTTGCTTATCCAAATTATTCTTATGGTGATGGATTCGGTTTTTTTAGATTAACAACTCAGACTTCTCCAGAAAATAAAGATAAATTAATCGCAGTTTTAAAAGATGAAATAGAAAAATTAAAATCTCAAGAAGTCAGTTTGGAAGAAATAAATTTAGCTATTGAAGAACACCAGAAAATATTGAAAACATATATGAATGACAATCAACTACCGTTTTATATGATGCATTATGAAGCAATGGGTTTAGGATATGATTATATCACTAAAAGCGAAGAATTTCTAAAAAAAGTTACTCAAGAAGATATATTAAGAGTTTCAAATAAGTACTTCAATAATGCAGCAATTATTGTTTCTGAACCATCTTCAGAAGTAGATTTAATGGTCGATTAATTAAATATTTTGGAGAAAATATTATGATGACAGTTGATGACTTAATAGGTGATATCGTTTTTGTTTCGATTAAAAATGTTGAACCATTGCAGGAAATTGGTATCACTGAAACCAAAGGTCACTATCTAATTAGAGGACACGATGGGATGGGAATTTGGGTTGCTCATCCGGGATTAGTAATTGTAAATACTGAAGACGATAATGGGAAACCTCTTCCAGAAGATAAACAAACAAAAGAAGACCTTGACGCTACTTTTTTAATTACTTGGGACAATATTGAAACCATAATGCACTATCCTGAACGAGAAGGATATGATTTCCCAAGCGAATTTGATAAGCAAGCTGGATTTACTTTAAAAGAAGGTAAAAACAAATGAAAACCGGAATTGTAAAAACTTGGGATAGACGAAAAGGTTGGGGATTTATTCAAGACGATGATGGATGGGACTATTTTCTTAACATCTCCAATATCAGAAAAGGGCAAGCAATCCACGAAGGTGATAGAGTCAAATTTGATGTATTCGAAGGACAACGAGGACCATCTGCAGAAAATGTAACAAAAATGTAGATAAGCGACATTTGATTTTATAATATTATTATTTAAGAAATAAGTTAGTTGATATAGGAATTTGGCAAATGGGTAAAACAATAATTGAAAAAATAATTGGTTCACATTCTGGGAAAGATGTTGTCCCAGGAGATATAGTTGATATAGATATTGATGTTCGTGCTGCTAGAGATTTTGGTGGAGCCAATGTTGTTAAGAACCTCAAAGATAATAGTTTGAGTATTAATGACGCTAAAAAAACATTCTTCACTCTAGATTGTAATCCAGGCGGATCTGACCAAAAATATGCTACTAATCAACAGATATGCCGTGATTTTGCTCTTCAACATTCAATAAAGGTTTATGATATTAATGCTGGCATCGGTACTCATCTTGCAATTGATAGAGGATTAGCAATTCCAGGTTCAACTTTTGTATCAACTGATTCACATGCCAATATTCTAGGCTCAATTGGAGCTTTTGGTCAGGGAATGGGTGATGTAGATATTGCTCACGCATTTGCTTTTGGTAAAGTATGGTTCAAAGTACCCAAATCAATGAAAGTGATTCTACAGGGCACACCTTCGCCTAATGTCACTCCAAAAGATTTGACTTTAGCAGTACTAAAAGAGATGGGTGCAAATGGTCTTTTAGGATATTCAGCTGAATTTTATGGTGAAGTTATAGATGATTTGGATTTATCTGGCAGAGTTACAATGTCTTCAATGGCAACAGAAATGGGTGGCATAATTGGTCTTTTCCCACCCAACCAAATGGTTCTTGATTACTGTTCAGCAGCCAGAGGTGAAAAAGTAGAACCTGTTTATGCAGATTCGGATGCTAAGTATGACAAAATAATAACAATAGATGTAGATGGTCTTGAACATCAAATATCTAGACCCGGGCATCCTGAAGATGTAATGGATGTTAAAAGTGTAATTGGAAAAAAGATTGGCTCTGCGTTCATCGGTTCTTGTACAAATGGGCGTATAGAAGATATGAAAGCAGCTGCTGAAATCTTGAAACATAATAAAGTTGCTCCAGGTGTAGTTTTAAAAATTGTACCAAGCACTGACGAAGTATGGAATCAGTGTTTGAAAGAAGGACTAATTGAAATATTTAAAGATGCTGGTGCATTAGTAAGTAACGCTGGATGTGCTGGATGCGCAGCTGGACAAGTTGGGCAAAATGGTTTAGGTGAAACAACAGTAAGTACCGGCAATAGAAATTTTGCAGGAAAACAAGGGAAGGGAGAAGTTTATTTAGCATCACCCTCAGTTGTGGCAGCATCCGCTATTGCTGGTGTAATTAGCTTACCAGATGAAATTCCATCTGAACCTGTACTATTTATGGCTAACGAGAAGACAGATGAAGTTAGAACTAAATCTTCAACAGAAGTTAGTAGAAAACCAACAAAATTCAAAGGTCGTGTTTGGGTTATTAGACAAGATAATATAGATACTGATATGATATTTCATAATAGATACTTGACCATAACTGATATCAAAGAAATGGGTCAATTTACATTTGATAATTTACAGGGTTATGAAGATTTTGCGAAAAATGCTAAACCGGAAGATATCGTTGTAACTGGTAAGAATTTTGGTGCAGGATCATCGAGACAGCAAGCTGTCGATTGCTTTGAAAGTTTGGGAATTTCGATGATTATTGCAGAATCTTTTGGTGCTATTTATGAGAGAAATGCCATCAATAAAGGTTTTCCAATTGTTCAAGCAAATTTAATCTCAGAAGAACTTGAAACAAATCAAGAAATTGAAGTTGATTTAGAAACTGGAACTATAATATTGCCTACAGGAAAAAAAATCCAAGGAAACTTTTCTGAAGTTCAAATGACTATCTATAACAAAGCTGGACTTCTGAATACTTAGTTGCCAAATGTAACATTTTGGATTTGATTAAATTATTGGAGCATAATATGTTAAAACAAATCATACTACTTGCAATTCTATTTATCTTTGGCTGTGCAACATTTCGTAGTGAAATTGATGGTGAATTCATCGGAGATTCAAAAAAGAACCTAGGAGCAGAAAAAACAAGTGTAGTGTTTGTAATGCGACATTTAAGACAATCAAAAGGATTTGATGCAATTCCAAAACTCGATAAAAAACACCAAGTTTTATCTGGATTTGGAGATATTCTGCTTGATGCTACAAACGAATTATCTAATCTTGATAAATTTGCTTCTTTTACAGATTATTCTACGGATATTTCTGAACCTAAGCGTCTTGCATTAAAAGATTCATTGATTACTAATCACGAATATATGATTGAGATTGAAATCAAAAAAGAGTGGTCTTTCCCAAAGCACTTTTTGGGAACTCTAGGTTCTGTTTTATCTGCTACATTATTCCCAATTCCTTACACAATAAATTATTCTGCAGATGTTGATGTTTTCGATAAAAGTGGACTGTTAAAAGGAAATTATCAGAGAAAAGCAAATACAATATTATGGGTAGAAGCTTTACTACTCCCGATTTATCCATTTCATACAGAAAAGCGAAAAACAGAAGAAATATATGTTGAATTTTTGCACGATATTTTCAAACAAATTGAATCTGAAAATATTCTAAGCAACAGCTAATATTCTTTTCTATTCATGAGCATTCACCAAAAACATATCAAACGACCAGAATGGTTAAAAATAAAACTTGTTACTAGCAAAGATTTTGCTGAGACAAAGCAATTAATTCATAAACAACATTTGAATACCGTTTGTGAATCTGCGAGATGTCCGAATATCTTTGATTGTTGGAATAGAAAAACTGCAACAATTATGATTTTGGGTGAGATTTGCACTCGTTCGTGTAAATTTTGTTCGGTGAACACAGGGAAACCAAATCCTGTTGATTTTAGTGAACCTCAACGAGTAGCAGAAGCTGTTAAGAAAATGCAGTTAAATCATGTTGTATTAACTTCTGTTGATAGAGACGATCTAAACGACGATTTTGGTGCAACTATTTGGGCAAAGACAATTAGGGAAGTAAGAATAGTTAATCCTGATTGTTCAATAGAAATGTTAACTCCGGATTTCAAAAATTGTGATATTGCATTAAAAAAAGTATTTGATGCAAAACCAGATATTTTCTCACATAACATTGAAACAGTTGAGCGAATATCAAAATTAATAAGACCACAATCTGATTGGAATAGATCTATTGAAGTCTTACAAAAATCAGTTGATATGGGACTTACTACAAAAACAGGAATGATGGTTGGACTTGGCGAAACAGATAACGAAGTACTTGAATCAATGCAAAAAGTAGTTTCTATTGGAGTAGAATATTTCAATATTGGACAGTATTTACAACCTACCAAAGATCATTTAACTGTTCAAAGATATGTGCATCCGGATATTTTTGAAATGTATAAAAGTCGTGGTTTAGAGATCGGATTTCGAGGTGTAGAATCAGCACCTCTTGTTCGCTCTTCTTATCACGCAGACGAACAAGTTAAAATGTACGGTGCATTGAACAAAAAGCAAGGATAAGTTGACTAGTGGAAAATAAATCGAATATTACATCCAAAGACAATCGGAAAAAATCAAGTTCAAACGAAAACCGTAAAGGTAACTTTAGACGGCGTGAAGGTGATAATAGAAGTCGGTATTCTAGTGAAAAGAAACGACCATTTAGGGAAAATCGACAAGGGAGAGGTCGTTCTTTTAATCATAGAAGAATTGAATATCCAGATTGGATAAAAGTATTAAAAGTAAATCCAATTCCGAAAATTTTGGATTCTGGAAAGCCTGCTGATATTCTAGCTCTTCAAAGGAATATCCTTGGAATGGAAAGGATGTCTGACCCTTTTAGACAGTTAGAAAAAAGAGTGAATCATCAGGAGAAATTGCAAAAGTTGTTTCGTGACCAAATTAGATTTAATGATGAAAAAAAGAACATTTCTACAAAACAACAAATCAAAGAAGGTTTACTGTTCCATAAACAATTATCGTTAACACATCATTTAATGCAATTGGGTGGCAGAAAGTATTATGGTCCTGTTAGGGATGTCATTCTGGCATTAATGAAATTTCAACGAGAGGATGGAAGATTTCCGCTTTTATATCATCATCACGCACATGCTTGTTGGTTATTACTTAAACTTGGGCTTGAAGGGAATCGCATTCTTGATAGAGCAATATTTTGGATTGTAAATCGTCAACGAGAAGATGGAGGATGGTTACATAGAAGTATGACTCCAAAAGCAAAAGAGTACCAAAACGCAGAATCCTGTATTTGGACGTCTGCTGAAATTCTACAAATGTTATCACATAGAAATATTTATATTTCAAAAGATGTGACTAAACGAGCTTGCGAATTTTTGTTGAGTAAGGTCCTTCATAAGAATAGTACGAGTTTGTTTCCATCAGAAGATACTTGGGATCACCTTTCAGCTAGCATAAAGGGTGATGCAATGTTTCTTGGTGGGACGCTAAAAGTTTTGGACTCTGTTGTTCGATGCGGATATAATCCTACCGATCAGCGAGTGAAAAAAATGTATAATTGGTTGTTAGAACAACAAATGGATAATGGACTATTTCCTGCCATAGCTGGTAAAATGCCACAAGCAAATTACGATGTAACTGTCAGAGTATTGGAAGTGATAAAATCAATTGAAACTACTCGTCCAAAGCAAAAACCAACTTCTGACATAATTTCATAAATAACCGTTTATTCTAAAATAGTATTCTTACTAAATTATCGGCACGAAGTTTGCTAATATTAGCATTACAATAAATGGAGCTATTATGACAGATTATCAAGAAGAACTAGAAACTACTACTGACAAACCTAAAAGTGCATATCCAGTACTTCCTTTACGGAATACAGTTTTATTTCCCCAACAAATTATTCCAATATATATCGGCAGGGAACAATCTTTAAAATTGATTGATGACCTACCAAAATCAGGCAAAAAAATGATTGTGGTTATAGCTCAAAAGGATGGATCAGTTGATAATCCAACAGAAAGTGATTTATATGAGTGGGGTACTTTAGCAGTTGTGATGAAAGTTTTTAATATGCCTGAGCAACAGAAATCTGCTTTAGTTCAAGGTGTATCTAGAATAAAAATTAAAAAATTACATCATACTAAATCTTATTTTACATCTGAAGTTATCAGAATTGATGAACCAAAAGTGGAAGCAAATTTAGAGCTTGATGCTTTAAAGGCAAATCTTCAACAAGTGTTTGAGAAATTAGTAGAAATTGCTCCATATTTATCAAGAGAGCAAATGCGCCAACTTAAGAATGTCAAACATCCTGGTAAAATGACCGATAGAGCTGTATCGATGATGAATGTATCTACTGAAGAAAAGCAAGGAATATTAGAACAGCTGAATATCAAAGAACGACTTGAAAAAGCAGTTCTAATTATTAATAGGGAAATTCAACGAATTGAGTTGAGTGAAAAAATCCAAACAGAAGTCCAAGATGAAATCTCAAAATCGCAAAGAGAATATTATCTGCGTGAGCAAATGAAAGCCATCAGAAAAGAACTTGGTGAAGATGAACCATCAATGGAAACAAAAGAGATTGAGAGAAAGATAAACGAAGCTGATATGCCTGAGGATGTTGGTAAAGTTGCTAAGAAGGAATTGGATCGTTTGCAGAGAATTCCAACTCAATCACCTGAATATACTGTTGCGAGGACTTATCTGGACTGGTTAGTGGATCTTCCTTGGAATAAATCTACAGACGATAATGAAGATGTAATTCATGCTAAGAAAGTACTCGATAATGACCACTATGGATTAGAGAAGATTAAAGAACGAATTTTAGAACATTTAGCAGTTCGTAGTTTGAAGAGATCTCGAAGTAAGAAAGGTGAAAAACTAAAAAGTCCTATTTTGTGTTTTGGTGGTCCTCCTGGAACTGGAAAAACTTCAATTGGGAAATCTATAGCTGAGTCGATGGGACGAGAGTTTGTAAGAATATCTCTTGGAGGAGTACGAGATGAGGCAGAAATTAGAGGTCATCGTAGAACTTATATTGGTGCATTGCCAGGAAGAATTATTGCTAGTCTGAAAAAAACTGGTACAAATAATCCAATATTTATGTTGGATGAAATTGATAAACTCGGAATGGACTTTAGAGGAGATCCATCAAGCGCATTATTGGAAGTACTTGATCCTGAACAAAATTTTTCATTTAATGATCATTATTTAGAAGTTGATTTCGATCTGTCTAATGTAATTTTCATTACAACAGCAAATCGTGTTGACCAAATTCCTGGTCCATTGAGGGACAGAATGGAAATTCTTGAATTTACTGGATATATTTTAGACGAAAAATTACATATTGCAAAACGACATTTGTTATCTAAACAAATTAGTGAACACGGTCTTAAATCTCGAGAAATTAAATTCACTGACGAAGGGATAAAGACAATTATTGAATCTTATACTCGTGAATCCGGTGTTAGGAATTTAGAAAGACAAATTGCTCATATTTGTAGAAAAACAGCAATGGATATTACTTCTAGAAAGCTTAAATCAGTCAGCATTACACAAAATCGAGTTGAGGAATATTTGGGACCAAAACGATTTTATCCTGAAGTTGTTGAAAGATTGAATAAACCTGGTGTAGCAATTGGATTAGCTTGGACAGCTTTTGGTGGAGATATTTTATTTATTGAAGCTAGTAAAATGCCAGGTAAGGGGAATCTTAAATTGACTGGCCAATTAGGTGATGTTATGAAAGAATCAGTGCAAGCTGCGTTTAGTTATATTCGTTCAAATGCTGAATTGTTTAATATTGATCCTAAGTTCCATGAAAAATATGATATCCATGTTCATGTACCTGCTGGTGCAATACCTAAAGATGGACCATCAGCTGGAGTTACTATGTTAGTTGCAATAACATCATTGTTAACAGATAAGTCCGTCAAAGAATATATTGGTATGACTGGTGAGATGTCTTTGCGTGGTAATGTGTTGCCAATTGGTGGATTGAAAGAAAAAGTAACTGCAGCCCATCGTGCTGGACTGAAACATATAATAGCTCCTTTCCTTAACAAGAAGGATTTAGAGGATATCCCAGAAACAGTGCGAAAAGATTTAAAATTTACATTTGTAAAAGACGTTGAAGAAGTTTTAAAATTAGGGCTCGGAATTACTAGTAATAATTCTAAAAAGTAATGGTCGATTAACTCAGTTGGTTCAGAGTGCCTGCCTTACAAGCAGGTGGTCGCTGGTTCGAGTCCAGCATCGACCACCACTCAAGGTTAATAACCTTACATTATATTAAGCCACTTGTTATGAGTGGCTTTTTTGTTACTTGCCCGTAATACGGACGAGAGATCAGGCGCAAATCCTTTTTAACATCCGGTAATTCTAATCATCTATAATCAAAGTAACAACTTATCGTCTATGAGATCTTTGGAGTGGTCTTCGGTAATATTCAAATGCAGTCTTTGCACTATACCATTCCGAAAATACTTTCACGATTTGAGTATCTTGTGAAAATTTAGCAGCGATACCCTGTTGAACATGACCTGTAACAAATTCATACCCTCGTTTTTTAGCCCAGTTGATATAAATTCGTTTTAGTGTTTTGGCATATCCACCTTTATGCCTGTATTTTTCAGAAACAACAAAAGCATAAGTGTAAAGAGTATTATTTTTCCCCATATTTACATCAAAATGGGACCACGACTCATTTTTAAAATGTTCAAGAGGAACACCAATAATATATCCAATAATTTGTCCTTTTAGTCGAGCGACGAATGGTAAAGTATTTTCATTGAAATACTTTTTTATATTCATTTTCGTAAGCCGTGCGTGTTTGCCGAATTTTTTTGCAAGTTCTTCTGATACATCAATCAACTGAGGAACATCATCTTTGCCGATGTGTTCCACAAGCTCAATCCGAAAATTAAAAGCAGAAGAAGCAATAACCTTAACTTTAGATTTTTCTATTATTCCTAGTGTTAACTGTTCCATACGAGTGCCCAAATTTAGTTGGATTTCTGTTTTATGTCCTATGTCAAAATTAGAAATATTTTCTAAAAATAATTAACTTAAAATTCACTAAATTTCGTGTTATGGAAAACAGCTTTAATAATAAATTAAAAAATATTTGTAATAGAAAAAATAGCAGATTGTGCATTGGTTTGGACATTGATCCAGAAAAACTACCTAAAACTTCCGATAAAAGTTTGCAAGGATTGGAGAGTTTTGCAAAGGATGTTATTGATGCCACGATAGATTTCTGTCCAGTGTATAAACCCAATATGGCGTTCTATGAGAGGTTTGGTTCGCAAGGTTATGCGTTGGTAGAGAGATTGGTTGACCATATCGCAGGAAGATCTATAACCATTGCAGATGCAAAACGGGGTGATATTGGCAATACTACAAAACAATATGCAAAAGCAGTCTTCAACACCATCGGTTTTGATGCAATTACAGTCGCTCCCTATATGGGTAGAGATTCGATAATTCCATTTATTGAAGATGAAACCAAAGGAGCATTTGTACTTTGCCTAACATCTAACAAAAGCGCAGAGGATTTGCAATATAAAACTTCAAATGGAACTACAATTTATGAGGATGTTGCTAACTTAGTTCTCGAACTTAATGAAAATGATAATCTTGGACTTGTTGTAGGTGCAACAAAAACGGAGCAAATGCAGTCGCTTCGAGAACAAACTGCAAATTTATCTTGGTTGATTCCGGGTATAGGAGCTCAAGGAGGTAGTTTGGAAGAATCGATATCTATAGGTAATCAGAATGGAGTTGGAATTATTAATGTATCACGGGGAATTTTATATGCGGGAGATGGTAGTTTGAATGCAATCGTGGAATCAGCTCAAAATTATACAAAACAAATTCGGGAGGTTCTGTGAAATCCAGTGAATTATTAAAAGTGCTCGAAGAAACAGGTGCAATTCTCAATGGACATTTTTTGCTGACATCAGGTCGGCACAGCGACAGATACATCGAGAAATTCAGAGTATTGGAAAATCCAGATTCTCTTGATAAAGTTACCCAAGCTATGGCAGATGAATATCGTAATTCTAATGTGGAATTAGTTTTCGGCGCGGCAATTGGTGGAATCCTAATTGCCGGTGGAGTTGGCAGACATCTTGGTGTGAAACACATATTTTCAGAACGAGTTGACGGCGAAATGGTTCTTCGAAGAGGATTTGAAATTCCAGAAGGAACTCGATTACTTATTGTAGAAGATGTGATTACTACAGGTGGGTCAGTTTTCGAATTAATCAAACTTGCTCAAAAACATAAAGCGGACATCGTTGGAGTTGTAAATTTAGTAGAACGAGCATTAGAGAAAATTGATTTTGGAGTTTCATCAAAAGCTCTACTTCATTTACCAAGTGTCAGTTGGGATGCAGAAAATTGTCCGCTCTGTAAATCCAATACTCCTATGACGCAAAGAGGGAGAACTGGGAAGTAAGATAAGGTGAAAATTCTAAATAATGGCAAATAGCTCTGGACACCAAGCTCCTTGCTGATAGCTAATAAAGAAAGGAAAAATAAAATGATAAGGAAAATGATATGGTTTTTAGTGGTTTTTGGATTTTGGTCTGCTTGTAGTAACCAAACTGAAACCGTAACAGAAAAGCCAAAACAAGAAGTTAAAAAACAGGAAGAAAAAATGACTGAAAAAACAAAAAATATAGAGAATCCAATTGTGATTATGGAAACATCAAAAGGGACAATTGAGATAGAATTAAACAAAGAAAAAGCACCAATAACTGTGAAGAATTTTCTCACTTATGTTGAAGATGAATTTTTCAATGGAACGATATTTCATCGTGTAATTGGTAATTTTATGATTCAAGGAGGTGGGTTTACTCCAGATGGCGAACGCAAGGAAACTCTACCTCCAATAAAATTGGAATCAGATAACGGACTAAGTAACAAACTTGGAACTATTGCAATGGCTCGAACAGGCGACCCGAATAGTGCTACGAGTCAGTTTTTTATAAATGTGAGAGATAATAATATGCTCGATTTCAAACCTGGAAATCCTGGCTATGCAGTTTTTGGCAAAGTAATTGATGGAATGGATGTAGTGGAAAATATTAAAGCAGTTCAAACTACAACCAAAATGGGAATGATGAGAGATTGGCCTGTTGATGATGTAATTATCGAAAAGGTTTTCGTAAAATAATTTTCAACTTGTGAATTGATTGTGAAAAAATCTAAAATTAAAATTGGACTTGCTCTTGGCTCCGGTGGGGCTAGGGGTATGGTTCATATTGGAGTTTTGAAAGGTCTTTTAGATAGTGGAGTTCCAATTAATTTAATTTCTGGAAGTTCTGTAGGAGCAGTAATTGGGGCGATGTATTCAGCTACTCTTGATATTAATTGGGTTGAGAACAAGTTAAAAGAATTTATCTATAGCGATTTTTATAAATCTATCGGTTTAGACAGATTAAAACCAACTCCTAAAAGGGAGCACCCTTCAATATTACAAACTGCAACTCGATATGTTAAGGAATATATTTCCATCAATGTGGCCAATGAACGACTTGGATTGTTGAAATCCGAAAGATTGCATAAGGTTATCGAATATCTACTTCCAGTTCGCAAATTTGAAGAACTAAGGATTCCATTTTCTTGTATTGCTGCTGACCTGCATTCAGGAAAAGACATTGTCTTTAACAGTGGTGATCTTATATCAGCGTTAACCGCATCTTCTTCAATTCCAGGTTATATAACTCCAGTTGAAATTGACGATATGCTTTTGGTTGATGGTGGTGTTTCTTGCCCTGTCCCAATTCAAACTTTACACAAAATGGGGGCAGATTTTACAATTGCAGTAAACGCAGGAGTTCAAAATTTTAGACGCTTAGGAACTCCTCATTTAATGCAGATTTTAGCTCGAGTGGAACAAATTACTTCAGCAAGATTAGAAACATACAAGTTTAAAGATTCTGATTTAGTAATATCTCCAGAGACAAAGGATTTATATTGGGCAGAATTTGAAAAAATAGATGAACTTGTAAAAAGTGGTGAAAAATCAATTAGTAACTTATTACCAGAAATTCAATCTAAACTAAAGAAGATGAGTGGGTTGAGAGGAAAACTGAAGAAAATTTTGGATTTAGTTAAGGAAGAAAAGTAGAGTATGACAAAAATTATAATTAAATTTATTTCTGTATTCTTATTGTCAGTAGTATTTTCACAGGACAAAAATGTTAATTTTGAAATAAAATTCAATCCACAACCCATTGGAGCTGGAGAAAATGTAAACATTGTTATTGATTTCAATATTGCTGAAGGATTTCATATTTACTCAACAAATCCAGAGAATCCCTTTCCGACCTCATTTGAGTTTTCAGATAGTAGCTATTTTTCTGTTTTTGGCAAAATAACTGAGCCAAAACCACATATAATTTATGAACCAAATTTCCTACAGAATGTGGAATCTCACGATGGTAAATTCCAAATATCTCAGATATTAACAGTTAATTCTCAACTAACTCCAGATAATTATAAAATTTCTGGTACACTTAGTTATCTTGCTTGTGATGAAGTTCAATGTGTGCCTAAATGGAACGAATTTTCTATAGACATTGAAGTTGTTGAAGGAAATCCTGAGAAAATAGTTAACTTAGAAGAACTTGCAAACACAAATGAGAAAACTCAATCTACAACACAAGAAGAGGAAAAAGCTAAAGAAATCCTAGAAAAAGGAATATTTATGGCAATGTTAATTTTCTTCGGATTTGGGATTGCTCTAAACTTAACTCCCTGTGTTTATCCCGTAATTCCAATAACAATTAGTTATTTTGGAAGTCAATCGGAAAAAAGGCAAGGTTCTGTTCTGGGATTGGCAGCATTTTACACTCTTGGAATTGCTCTTGTTTTCGCTCTTCTGGGATTGGTGTCAAGTTTGGCTGGGAAACAATGGGGTTTTCTTTTCCAAAGCACTTGGTTTGTCATTGCAATTGTGATGATTATGTTAATTTTTGCAGCTAGTATGTTTGGTGTTTTTGAAATTAAAGTTCCATCTGCATTAATGAGTAAAGCAGGTGCATCTCGAGATGGATTTATCGGTTCGCTGATAATGGGCTTAACTGTTGGATTTGTTATAGCACCTTGTGCTGCTGGGATAATTGTAGGATTAATTGGGATTGTCGCTAGAGAAGGAATTGTGTTGAAAGGAACTCTACTTTTCTTTGTAATGGGGCTTGGACTAGGGCTACCATATCTGATTCTTGGAACATTCTCAGGTTTGTTAAACAAATTACCTCAATCAGGTATGTGGATGGTTTGGATTAAAAAAGTATTTGGAATTATTCTTGTTGGAGTAGCTGTATATTTCTTGCTTCCACAAATTGGTGAAGTATATGACAAACAGAGTTTTGTATTAGGTGTCCTGACAATGTTTGCAGGAATTTATCTTGGATTTTTGGATAGAGCTCCTGGCTATACAACTGTGTTCAAACGGACAATTAGCTTTGTTGGATTATTATTGATTATCGGTGGATTTGTATTAACGAATATTGGGATTAACTCAAAAGCTTCTAAAATCGATTGGATTAAATATAACGGAGAATCTATTACTGAATTGCAGAATGATGGAACTCCTGTAATTTTTGATTTTTACACAGATTTTTGTGCACCGTGCAAAAAAATGGATAGAGAAACTTTCAAAGATGACAGAATAGAAGAATTATCGAATAGATTTGTTATGGTTAAAGTGAATATGACTAAACCGGATGGGGAATTAAATGCATTTGCTGCAAAATACAATGTTACTGGTTATCCTTCGATTATATTTATTGACAAAGATGGGAAAGAAATCGCTAATTTGAGTAGTCGAGGAGGATTCGTAGGTGCGGATAAATTTTATAATAAAATGCAAGAAGCTGAATAATGCTGAAATGGAAAGAGATAATGAATAAAAGAAAGTTAATAATAGTTGGATTACTAATACTTGTTGGTTCAATTTTGTTTCTTACTGCACAAGGTGAGAAAACAGTTACTGAAGAACAGAAAAAAGCGATTCAAGAAGTGGCTGAAGATGTTTTTAAAGCACCAGATTTTACACTATTCGATGTAAATGGAACTGAATATACTTTAAGCAAACTTAAAGGGAAAGTAGTCCTTGTAAATTTTTGGGCAACTTGGTGTCCGCCTTGTAGAATGGAAATCCCTGAGTTTAATGAATTATATACAACATACAAGAATAAGGGATTTGAGATATTAGGTGTAAGTATTTCTGATACACAGAGTCAGTTAACACAATTTATGAAATCATTCGAGGTTGCTTATCCAGTACTACACGGATCTAAATTTGATATAAGCAAAATTACACAAATGTATGGCGGAATTCAATCTGTACCTACATCATTTATTATTGGTAAAGATGGTACAATTATTCGAATTTATCCCGGTGCAATAGTTAAAGGTCAGCCAATGTATGCATATTTTATTAACGATCTCGAAAACGCTTTAAAAGTAAATACAGAACCAGTAGAAACAAAATTTTAATTCTATAATTCTAAATTAAAATATTAATCAAGGGAGTGCTCAGTGCCCTTTGTTTGTTAAAAAAACAGAATGTAGACTCTTGCAAAGTCAATAATTCATAAAAATACATCTACAGTTTCTCATAAAAATAGTTCATAAAAATAGTGCATTTAATCTATTCTTAGAAGTAACTTAATGGCTTACTCTTAACTAATGGAATACAAGATGAAGAATATATTGTTAGTCTGGATACTTTTATTATTTGGTTGTGCTACTACACCGGAACCAGCACCTATATGGGTTTCTACTTTTCCACAATCGGATTTATACTGGTTTGGTATTGGATCTGTACAGAAACCATTCTCTGGAGATATGAGAGAAAATGCCCGTAACAAAGCCCTTAATGAAATATCTTCGCAAATTCAAATTCAGATAACATCCACATTTTCAAACATTATTTCTGAACATAATTTAAATATTGACCAATACACTCGATCTGTAATTGAATCTAGAATGAAACAAAATCTTCCTTCTGTTGAATTTGTTGAGATTTATGAAACTGAAAACCAATATAGCGTACTTGCTAGATTATCTAGAGAAAAATATTATAAAGCTATAGAAGAAAAACGACGGAATGCTGTAACCACTTCTATAAATTTTATTCAAAGAGCTGATGCCAAATTCAATAAGGAAACATTCCATTATTTGAGCAGAGCGTTTACAGAAATAGAAAATTATTTAGATGTTCCAATTGAAATCCAATATCCACCAAATTCTGGGAATATTGTTAATTTGTATTCTTTGATTAAATTGAAATTATCCGATTATGCTAGTAGAATTGAATTAATCCCAGTTACTAAAGAAATATCTGCTAAAATTGGTATTATTGACGAACAGAAAATAACTATCAATTGTTTAGATAAACTTTCAGGTAACTCAATTCCAAATATACCTATATTTATCAAAATGGACGGGAATCGTTATACAGATTTTGTTGTTTCTGATGTAAGCGGAAAATGTGAGGTATTTATACATCAAATTACAAATAAAACTCCAGTACAATATCTTGATGCGACTATTGATAAAGATAAACTATTAGGCAAAGATAATGCATTTTATTCAATATTAAACAATTTTGTAATTACACAAGTTACTGTTAATGCTATGGGTCCGAATATTTTTGTGGATATATCTGAAAAATTGTTAAATCAAATATCTGAAAATCAATTCGTTACTCCTGTGATAAAAGAGTATTTTGCATCTGAATATGGCGCTGTCTTCACAAATAAATTTCAATCAGACTTCCAAGTAATTGGGAATGTTACAACTCGAAAATTGAGTAATACTCCTAGTGAATATGGCATCTTTCAAGTATTTGCAGATGCTACAATCACAATAGTTGATACTAAAACTGGTAATGAAGTATTTTCAAAAGGAATAAACAAAGTTCAAGGTTCGGCATTTAGTTCAAATTTAGAAGCAGGAAATAGTGCATTAAAGAAACTCGCGAATCAAATTAAAAAGAAATATCTACCAGAAATTACTTCAGCTTTGCAAGAGGACTAAGAGTTTAAAGGTGAAGGTTGAAAATACTTGAATGTAAGGTATATTAAATTGAAAAATAATAAGATTATATTATTTCTGATTATAATTCTCTCAGTTGGGTTTTCACAACCTAAGATAGTCATTAAATCACCTAAGAAAAATCAGACAATAAAAGCGTATTCTACAACTGAAATAAAGTGGAAGTCAAAGGGAAGTACGAGCAGTTTCGTCTATATTTACTATTCAGATGATGGAGGTATTTATTGGGAGGAGGTGATATTTACACAAAATGATGGAAGTTATGTATGGGAAGTTCCAAATGTTAATTCTACCGAATGCTTAGTTAAAATTGTAGATTATTCTGATGAATCTATTTTTGGAATATCAAAAGAATATTTCTCGATTTTAGGCTCAGTATTTGAATTAACTTCTCCAAATGGTGGAGAAATCTTGCAATCGGGTGCAAAACAACAGATTTCGTGGATCAGCGAAAATATTAATACTCGACTTGTAAAAATTTACCTTTCAGTTGATAACGCGAGTCATTGGTCGGTAATTCATCGTGGTGCAGAAAATAAAGGAAGCTTTCTGTGGACGGTTCCTAATTTTAGTCAAGCACAACAAACTTGCTTACTTAAGATTGAAAGTTATGATAACGCCACTACTTTTGATATTACAGATGAATCTTTTAGAATAGTCCCAATTACACCAGAGATAACTATCATTTTTCCAAATGGCTCAGAGTTGCTAGAAGCTGATAATATATACACTATCAAATGGGATGCACAAAATTTAGAATCCAAAATGTTGCGAATATACTATTCTATTAATGCAGGGACTAGTTGGGAACGGATTTCTTTTGGTTCAGAAATTTTTGGTCAATTCGAATGGATGACTCCAACAATTGATTCAGATCATTGTCTGATTAAAATTGAAGATTCTAGAAATAAAAATATCAATGCTATTTCAGAAAATCAGTTTGCAATAACTACAAAACCACAGATTGATATTGTAAATGAAATTAGAGGGAATGTATTTGAAACTGGCGATTCATTTACAATTAACTGGAAAACATATAATCTGAAGAATTCTTCAGTAAATTTGTATTTCACTTTGGATGAAGGCAAAACTTGGAATCCAATTGAATTTGGAATTTCTGATGTTAACTCATATTTATGGTATATTCCCGAAGTTGATGAAACAAAATATGCAAGTAAAATTAAAATTGAGAGTTCAAGCAATTCTTCTGTATTTGGAATATCGAAATTTGTTTTTACTATTAAAGAACGACCATCAATTTCATTAACTTATCCAATCGGAGGTGAGTTGCTTTCTTCTGGTTATAAAACCAATATCCGTTGGGAAAATAAGAATCTGAAAAAGAATACTGTTAATCTATCGTATTCGGTTGATGGCAAGAAAAATTGGAAGATTATTGCAAACGATGTTCCAGGTATTGGATTGTATGATTGGGAAATTCCTGAAGTACTAAGCGAAAATTGCCATATTAAAATTAGTTCAACTGAAAACACTGAAATCAGCGATGTATCCGATTTACCGTTTACAATTACAACAAGTCCGTTGATTTATGTAAATACACCAAATAAGGGCGATATTTGGGACGCTGGTGAAACCTATCGCGTTAAGTGGGATAGTTATAATTTAGAATCAAATATGGTGAATATATTGTATTCTATTAATGTTGAATCTGATTGGGAATTACTTGTATCTAAAATTGATGATACTGGTCGCATAGAAATTCAATTACCAAAAATCAAGCAGACATCTGACAAATTTCGAATCAAAATTGAAGATTCAGAAGACGAAACAGTATTTAATGTATCAGAGAAATTTAAGTTAGTTGGATTTCCGTATTTAGAAATTATTCAACCAACAAATAATGCAGAGTTTGAAATTTATAGTTTTATTGATATTCGTTGGAAAAGTGAAAATTTTGATAGTGGAATATTGAATTTATATTTTTCTGCGAATGGTGGCCAAAACTTCTCTATAATTGAAACAGATTATCCTAATAATGGAATCTATAGGTGGACAATTCCATGGATAAATAAAACTGCATCGAATTGTATTTTGAAAATAGTATCAAAGAATCAAACAGAGATTTACGCAGTTTCTGAAAAATTTACAATTATAGTTCCTAAAGGAGAAATAAGTATAATATCTCCTGATAAAGATTTTGTATTGCGGAGTACAGAATTTCTAAAGATAAGATGGGTCAGTAGTAATCTAAAACGAGCTGTTGTTGATTTATATTATTCATCGAATGGTAGTGATATATGGGAATCTATTTCTAAAAATGAAACAGATGATGGTGAATATTTGTGGATGATTAATACCCCGAAACAGACTCTCAAGAAATGTCGAGTAAGAATTGTAGAATCAAGAAATCCTGAGATATTTGGGATGTCGCAACAATTTACTATTTTAGGTAAGCCAACTATCAAGTTTAAAAATGAAAATTTACAAAATGAAATTATTGCTGGCTCTGTAATTCCAATAGAATGGGAAACAGTAAATCATAAAGATTATGGGGTTAATGTTTATTTTTCTTCAGATAAAGGTATAATTTGGGAAGAAGTGGTAAGTAATAATCAAGACAGTATTTTCAATTGGATTATTCCAAAATATACAAAAGAGAAACAATGTAAATTCAAAATTGAATCTGCTGAATATATCGGCATATCAGATATGTCTGTAGAGTTTCAAATTAAACCACTAAAAGTTGAAGAGATCATTCGAGAACCTATTGAGGTGCAATCTATAATTACAATTATTGCGCCAAATGGTGGAGAGCGATGGACTGCCAAAAAAGCAAATACTATTCAGTGGAACGCAAGTGATGTAAGAAAAAACCAAGTCAATTTATATTATTCCTTTGATAATGAGGAAAATTGGATTTTAATTGCTTCTAGAGTTGCAAATGTAGGTTCGTATATTTGGCAATTACCTGAAATTTATAAAGAATCATCTGCCAAAATAAAAGTAGAGAGCACACAGAATTTTGATGTATTTGGTATCTCGCAAAACAGTTTCACAATTTTGAAAAGCAAGTAAATGTTATAAGAAAAGGAGATTGAAAGAAGTAGACAGTGGCTGTAGCAGTAACAGGAAACAGTTGCTAAATATTAGTTAAGACGAGAAAAATAAACTCAATTGAAAATTAGAGAATATTACTTAAATTTCAACTATCAATAACAATAAATAAATGAGCAATAAATGAAATATTTACTCGCTATTCTTACCATCGCTATTGGATTAAACCAATCTGTTAAACCAATTGTAGCTGTTGTAGATTTTGAAAATCAAACACCAAATGTATCAAACTCACAATTAGCAATGGTTCGTGACCAAATTGAAATTGCATTAGTTCAATCTGCTAAATACACAATGATTTCACCAAACGACAGAGATAAAGTACTGAAAGAACTTAAATTCCAAAATACTTCTGGCTGTGTAGAGCAATCGTGCATTATTGAGCTTGGAAATGCGTTGGGTGCTCAAATGTTAGTTAGTGGTTCATTAAGCCAAATTGGTGACATTTTTATTTTAACTGCCAAAATGTATTCTGTTGAAACTGGTAAAATTTATAAATCTGCAACCTATAATAAGGCAAAAGCATTACAAGATGTAGTTTTACAAGGCACAATTTCTGTAGTTGCTCAACTAACTGGTAAATTACAAATGATATCACAGTATGAACCAGAAATTATTGAACCTCAACAAAATGTTGGGTATTTAACTGTTAACACCCAACCAGCTGGGATTGATATAAAAATAGATGGACAAAACACTCATTTACAAACACCAATGATTAATTTTGAACTTTCTACCGGCACACATACAGTAATTTTAACTTCTGATAAATATGAACGAGTTGCACAAGCTGTGATTATTGAACCTAAGAAAACTAAAGAAATTGAGATTATTTTAGTTGAAAAACAAGGTGAAGTAAATTTTGTTACAGACCCCAAAGGTGCAGAAGTATTTGTTGATGGTGCTTATAAGGGAACAACACCAATGCAATTAACTATAAAGCTCAGTAATTATGACATCAAATTAGAAAAAGAGTTTTACAAAGATATTTCTTACAAATTAACTGTTGATGGTGATTTGGTTGAGTCATACAAAAAAATGGGACCCAAATTAGTAAATGTTACTTTGTTAACAAAACCCAACAATGCAAAAGCTAAATTAACAATTAATGGTAAAAGTAAAGGTGTAGTTGGAGAAAATGGAATGGATTTAGAGTTATTACCGAATATTTATGATATAAAATTAACAGCAGATAATTTTGAAACAGAGCAGACAACAATTACAATTACGCCTGACAACTATTTTGAAAAAACATTTAACTTACAAAAGAAAAAAAGTGTAATAAGAAATAGCAAAGATAATAACTATAATGGTAAAACAGGCACAATGACCGACCAAGACGGCAACATTTACGAAACAGTGCAAATTGGCGACCAATGTTGGATGGTGGGGAACCTAAAAGTAA